>BNJV01002094.1_pt1 | contig 254652 bp, 254 predicted proteins | sample 8540591 | NCBI WGS metagenome assembly BNJV01 (sample SAMD00202457, study PRJDB9452) | human saliva metagenome | host: Homo sapiens
GTTCCGCCTGCGGTGTTTCGCGTAATGGTGAGGGTAGTTCGTAATGTGAACGCGTGTCGCTCAGTGTTCCACGCTACGATTCCTGTGTTGTCGGCGATGGTGGTCTGGTGGGTGAGGGAAGCAAAATCTGTTGTGGAGGTTCCCACGATCTCGTAGCTGCCGTTGCTGTTGGTGTGGATAATGTCTACGGTGGGGGTGAGCGTCACGAGTCGTTCTTCTAGCTTGCCGGTCGGCTGGTTATTCCAGTCGTAGAGTGTGGCCTCGTGGGTGATAGCTTTGAGTTCTTCGCTCTCTGACGCGACGAGGTTCCCGCTCGCGGTGGTGAGCGAGTAAACGTCTCCAAGTGCGTAGATGGCTTGTCCGGTGACGGTACCGACCTGCTGGCCGTCCGCTTCGATCACCCATTCGTCACCCCACGAGAACAGGCTCTTGGTGGCCGTGATCTCGCGGGCGTTGTTAATCGCGTCCAAAGTGGCTTGCGAGTCCGATACGTCGGCGGTGGGTGTGGCGGTTGGCGTGTTGGCGCATCCGGCTGCGGTGGCCGCGAGCGCGAGGGCGACAACCAGGGCGGCGATGCGGCGTGTGAGTGCGTTCATGGTGTTTTCTCCTATTGGTGCGTTGTGTTGTCTGGTGTTATTGTATCATGTTTCCGCGTTTTGCGTCTGCGTGTGTGGATGCGCGCGGGTATGTTGTTTGCCGCCTAATGTGTGGATGTGGAAAGCCCCGGACCAGAGATGAAACTGGTCCGTGGCTTTTGTGTTGTTCGTGTTGGTACTTAGAGTTGTAGGGGCGCGTCGATGATGAGGGGCGCATCCCATTGTGGTGTGGCCGCGTCTTGCGCGGTGCTTGTGTGCTCTGGGCCACTTCCCTCCGTGCTGTCGCTTGCGTGGGTTTCTTCCGGTTCGGGCGCTGGCTCGTCTTGTGGTTGTTCCCAGGGGGCGAGTTTGCGTGTGGTGCCGTCCGCGCGACGTGCGGTGTGCGGCGTGCCGGTTGCGCGGCTAGTGTTGGTTGGTGCGCTGTCGTTTGCTGCTGCGGTGGGTGTTGCAGTTGGCGCGGGTGGTATTGCGCCTGCGTTACTGTCGTCGGTGTTTTCGTTGGCAATGCTGCTATCAGTGTTGGCTGCGCTGCTGTTCGCGCTATCGTCGTCCGCGCCGCCGTTTGTGTCGCCGCTGTTGTCGCGTGGTGTGGTTTCGTGCCCGGCGAGTCCGAGGGCGAGGGTGTGGAGTGCGGCGGCGTGTTCTTGGATGGCGAGGCTCGCGCGTTCCATGTCGTCGCGGTAGCGTGCGTCTGCTTGTGCGTCGTTGATAATGGTGTCCGCTTGCTTACGCGCGTCGTTGATAATGTTGTCCGCTTGCTTACGCGCGTCGTTGATAATGGTGTCCGCTTGCTCACGCGCTTGTTGGAGCGCTTTTTTCGAGGGTAGCTGTAATTCCGTCGAGCGGGTTGTGCGTTGTTTCGCTGCTGTTCATGTTGTTTCCTTTTCTTACGTTCGTGTTGCTTGTTTGCTTTGATGCGGCTGCGCCGCCACCAGGGTTTGCGTGTGCGTGTCCTGTGGCGGCGCAGTTGACTTATGACGTGCGGTTAGACGAGGCCAAGCGATTCTGGGGTGGTTGACCCGTTGAATGGTTCGTTGTTGCTCGCGGTGAGGTTCGCGAATGTGCTGCCGGTGCGCTTGGCGATCATCTCGTATGCGATTGTCAGCGCGTAAAACCATGTCTTGTTCAGGAAGTCTTGCTCCTCCTGCGGCTTGTTCTCGTCAAAGAAAATGGTGTGGCTACCACGGAAGCCGCGAGGGGTGGCATCTTCTCCGATGAAAGAGCCAATGTAAGGCCACCCGTAGGCGCGTTTTTCTACGCCGGGGTTGAGTGTCGCATCTTGCAGTGAGAGGTTAGTTTGGGCGTACACGTCGAACGCGCGCTCGTATCCGAGTTCGCAGGCGACGATGCAGCTACCCCACGGCTGAGAGAGGTGCTTTCCGAGTTCCAGGAGCGTAATCGGCTGCACGGTGTCGCGCGTGAAGTAGAACGAGGTGAGCGCGGTGCGGCTCATTGCCGCGTATTCCCATGCGATCTGTTCTGATGCCGCTTTACCGTCTTTTTCGAGTCCGTGCGCGCGCCTGGGGCTTGCGATAGTGAACGGCTTGTTGTCTAACTCCCACCCGACGGGGAGGAGACTGTCGAGGTGGTAGGCGACGGCCCGGTAGAGAGCATCCTGCCAGTTCCAACAGCCGGAGATTCCACCGGCCATAAAGAGGTCAATGTGTTCGGGTAGCTGTTCGCGGTTGATAGTGTCGGGCGTGAAGAGGATGGATGTCCTGCTGCGCTGCGTGTCGTTCACGGTTTTCTTCGTGTTGTCGGTCATTGTTTTTGCTTTCTTTCTGTTAGCACCCGTTGTTTAGATGATGTCGGAGAGCGACACTTTTTGGATGGTGACGGTTTCGTCGCCGTCGTTTATGTTGTTATCCGCGCTGTCGGCTGTTTCTGCCGCCACGTTGTCGTTCACGTCGCCTGTGTTCGCCTGGTCGGTTGCGTAGCCGTGTGCCTCGTCTGTAACGGGCGGGGGCGGTGGCGGCATGAGGGGCATGTTGTCCGCGAGCGCCGGATGTGCTTCCTCGCCGGTAGTTGTTTCGATGTCGCTGTCCTCGTAGCCGATGTTCGCCGCGCTGGTGTCGTATTCTGCGTTCTCGCGGCGCACGCGCACGGCGGTACCAATCGGGGTGAGCTTGGTGACGATGGTAGTGTCGCCCTCGTCGCTGACTGCTGCGTCCCACGTTCGGTTAATGTGGTCGCCGACTGCGATCATGATGGTGGCCGCGAACTTGGTGGCGAGCGCGGCTGCTAGTGCGATGAACGCGAACGGCCACGCGAGGGCGAGAGCCGCTGCGGTGGAAAAGAGTTTGCGCCTGCGCTCCGTGCTTGCGCGGGCTGCGGCGTAATTGAAGCCCGCCCACCATGCGACGACGCTGATGACATAAAGAAAGATACTAATGCTGTTCATGTAGCAATAATAGCTTTCGCGGCCGTCGTTTGTCACGCGTTCGTGAGGTTTTGGTGTTTACGCGCGTGTCGCGTATATTATGTTGGAGTGTAAATAGTTGACGCGTTCTACTTGCACACTTGGCGTGTATCGTAATCTCCCGTGAGAGTGGGGGTACGAAAGTCGCTGCGGTGTATTGTGGGCGCGGGAAGGGCTTTTGTTGATGATGGTCGATAGCGTGGGCGGCTCCTGGTCGTTGGGGCGCGTGTGGGCGTTCCTGGGTGAGTTTGTGGACAGTGTGGAGGCTGCGCGTGAGCGCGTATCTGCTCCCGCTGGTGACGTGACGGGCGGTAGCGATTATGAGGCGGCGGTTCTTGTTGATACGCTGCTTCGTGATAGCGGCGCGGCGCATATGGCGAACACGGTGTTGGGGCGCGCGTTTGGTGTGAGTGAGCGGTCGGTGCGTGACAGGCGTAAGGCTGTGGCGCGTAGGTACCCGGAGTTTTTTGAGGCTGCTGCGCGCGTGCCGGGGCGTCTTGTTGCTGACGCGTGGGAGCGTACCGCTGGCGTTGATGATGCGCCTGCTATCCCGGCTGCTGCGCCTGCTGGTTCTCCCGTTGTTGCTTCTCCCGCGCTCCCGGCTCCTGGTGCTGCTTCTGACGCGTGGGCGGTTGGCGAGTCGCACGTTGATTCAGGGTCGTCCTGGTTTATGGACGAGGCGGGCGAGGTGGCGGTGCCGCCAGGTGTTACGGTCGCCGCACACAGTGAGAATGTCGGTGAGGTCGCGGGCGTGGACCTTGGTCTTGCGGGTGTGCGTGGCGGCGCGAACGCGGGCGCTGCTGTCGGCTCCTACGGCGCGAGCGCTGAGGCGTTGGCTGACAGGGCTAGGCGTGCGCTGAAAGAGGCGCACGACGCTGCTACCGAGCTGGCCGCGTCCAAGCTGGGCGTGTCCCCGGATGCTGTGACACCGTACCGTGCGTCGCTGCGCATCCCTGAGATGGATGGTTCGTGGCTGAAAATCAACATTGACCCGTCGGGGGCGGCCCTGGAACAGGGTGAGCGTGTTGCGTTCGAGACGCTGCGCGCTGACATGGACAAGTACGCGGACGACTACAAGAGGACACACGAGGGCGCGGCCAATGCGGGCGGCGCTTACGCGGATGGGACGCTGGTTGTGGCGCTCGCGGACTTCCAGACCGGAAAGACGGACGTTCACGGTGGCACGGTGAACCTGTATAAGCGTGTTCGTAGCGTGTACGCGCAAATGGAAGCCGAACTACCCCGTTATCGGACGATTATTGCCGCTGACCTGGGTGACATTATCGAGAACTTCATGAATGTTGGGTCGCAGCGTCAGTCCAACGACTTGAACCTCACTGACCAGCTAGAGGCTGCGATTAGTCTCATCTGGGAGGGGCTGCGTGTCCTCCATTCCAAGTGCGACAATCTGATTTATGTGGCTGTCCCGTCCAATCACTGTGAGGTGCGCACGGGTGTCGGCAACAAGAACCGTGCGTCTAGCGTCCTGTCGGACGACTATGGTATTCACGTGCAGCGTCAGATTAGGCGCATGGCTGAGATGCGGCCAGACGTGTACGGTAACATGTCGTTCGTGTGCCCGTCCGACTACGACGCGGCCTGCACGGTCAAGCCCAGTGCGGATGATAAGAGTGTCCTGTTTTTTGAGCACGGACACGTTGGCGGCGGAGCCTCGCAGGCGAAAATGCGTCAGCATGTGAAAAACATGCAGGCGGGGCGTATCGCCTACGCGCACATGGCTAATATTTTCGTCCACGGGCATTATCACACGCCGGAAATGTACCTGGTGGGTGATAAGACGTGGGTGGTGGGTGTGTCGTCCATTGACTCGGGGTCGTCGTGGTTTACGAACGCGACGGGTGAGAGCGCGCCGAGCGCTGTCACGTCGTTTGTCGCTAAAGACGGGATGGTGCGTGACATGCGCCTGTGGACCCCGGCTGATGGTGTGGGGTTGGATGACGTGGCGGATGGTGCGCGCACGAGCCTGTTTGTGCCCGGTGAGGGCGGTATGATGGTGAACGCGTCCGCGTCCGTGGAGGTTGACGCGCGCTCCCTGGTGCCCGCCCGTGTGGACGAGCTGTTGGATGGTGGGTTGCGCGGCTAGTGGAGTGCCGCTAGTGGTTGTCGTTCGCGCGGCCGCGAGCGCGCCTCGCGTTTGTTGCGGGCATGATGAAGCCCCGGAACCTTTGCATTATGGGCGGTGGTTCCGGGGCTTTCCCTTTGCGTCTTTTCGGGCGCGTCAGTTACATGTCCAGGTCGGCGGCGGTGCCGTCGTTGGTGGGCATGACGTTGACGAGTGCGCCGATCTCGTCAACAATACTCTCGTAGTGGGCTTTTTCGTTCCAGTCGAGAGAGTTCATGGCGTCCTCGTATGCGCCGTAGTTGACGAGGAGACTGTGGGCGGCGGCGAGGCGGCTCCTGATTGCCTTGCGAGCCTCGGTGTTTGCGTAAACGTCGTTGTTGGTGCTCATGCTCATTGGTGTTGTCTCCCTTTTGTGTTGGTTTCCTGTTGTGCTTCTAGTATAGCACGCGGGAGCGTGCGTGTCGTCTTATGCGAACTCGCTCCACATGTCATGGAGCCATTCGATCATGCTTGCCTTGGTTCCGGCGCGCATCTCGTTATCGTCGCAATAAAGCTCGTAGTTGCTGTCAACTGCGTGGAGCGCGTACCACTCGCACAAGGTGACCACTGCGCCGCGCTTGTCCTTGGGGAGCGTCAACTGCTCGATACTCTCCCGGTAGGTGACGCGGCCCTCTGTGTCGGTCTCGTACACGCCTTGGTCGGACGGCATGTAGGGGAGCGGACCTCCGGTGTGGATGGGTGGCAGGTCGAACGTCCACGTGCCGTTCTTGGTCTTGGTGAGTTGGAACATGTCGGCTAGTTCGCGGATGCGCTGGTTCGCGTCCATGAATGTTGTTCCTTTTCCGTTCGGTTTAGTTCATGTAGGTCGCAAGATCGTTGTCAGCGGGTGTTGTCGCTGTTGAGGAGCTGCGCGGCCTGCGCCGTGTAGTCCTCGGCTAGTCGCCGGTATATGCCAACCATGTGGTTGTTGGGGTTGATTGGGATACGATACTCTCCATTGGACTCATCGAAGTTGAGGAACGCGAGAGCGCTCATGATCTCGTGTTTGTTGGCGCGCACGGTTTCGCCCTCGTTGTCCGTTGTCTCATCGAGGAGGATGCGGGTAACGGCGTTCATCCATTCGCTTACGCACTCGTCGTCAAGTGTGTTGCCGGGAGCGCCGTTAAGGCCGAGGAATGGCTGTCCACTGTAGTAGTTCTCTGTGTAGTAGATGATGTACGCGCCGTCGCGGTGTCGCAGTCGGAGGTATTCGCGTTGCCACTGTGACTGTGGCGCGTTCTTGTAGGCTCGTCGTAGGGCAACGAGGAGCGCGTATGCGTTTCGTGCTGCGGCGGCCCGGTATAGAATGTCGGTGACGGTTTCGTTGAGCGCGTTCATGTTTCTTGTTCTCCTTGCTTGCGCTAATGCCTTACGGTTGCGGCGTGTGGTGTTGCTAATCGTCTTTTAATTGTATCACGTGTTCGCACCGGGCATGTACGTGATGCGCGGCATAATGTCCTCGTTGTCGATGTGGTTCGCGTAAAGTGTAACCATTTCATCCCAAAACGCGTCAAATGTCATCGTGCTGCTTGGAGGCGTAATGTCGTCCACTGCTCTCGGCGGCCAAATCATCCCGCCATACGACACCTGGTATTCGCCATCTATCAGGTAAATGCGTGTCCCCTCTGGGAGGTCGGCAAGGCTGATGGGACTGTGGATGAGTACGGGGTCGCCGCCGTCGTCTCGCGGCACTGGCATGGTGAGTTCGTATCCGTAGCGGATGTCGTGTAGTGCGATCACGTGCTCGATGACGGCGTTACTGACCTGTAGTGCCCGCTGTTGCAGCGCATCCTGTTCCTCGCTGTTCATGGTGTTACTCGCCGCCTGTGGTGTCGTCGCTCTTGTAGGTAGCGCGTAGATTGTTGATGTCTTGTTCGATGTCAATGGTAACAATGTCAACGCACTTGATTGCGGCTTCGGTGATTGCTGCGAGTTGTTGCATGTTTGCCGCCGCCGTTTTATTCACGCCGCCGAACAGGATGTGCATGTCGGGTGTTTCCGCGTATGCTGGTACGCTGCGGTTCCCGCTGGCGAGGAGCGCGGCGGCTTTCTTCGTGTACCTCTCTGCCTTTTCGCGTGCTTCTGCTAGTTGTTCGCCCGTTGGGTTGAGCGGGTAGAACGTTTGGTAGGCGATGGGGCCGTTGAAGTGGCAAGCGCCTGCGAAACCCCTCGTGGAAACGTGGTCGTCCTCGATGAAGATTTCCCGGATGGCATCAGCCCAGTCGTCAATACCCCACTTGTGCGGCCTAATCTGTGTCCACTGATCCACGGTCACGTATGCTTCGGGAAGGTCACTATTGAACACGATCTGAGCGCCACGTTCGATGAGGTTGTCAATGGCTTCTTGTTCGCGCGGTGACGCGAGGTCGTATTCGCGTCGTAGCAGCTTTAACGTTTGGTATGCGTACTGTGCAGTGGCCGCGTCATATAGCGCGTCCGCTGTTTCCTCGCTGATGGGGGTGTTGGTGTTCATGTGCGGTCTCCTCGCTTGCTATATGGGGCATACTTGCTGGTGCCAGCATACCATAGTTCCCGCGCACCTGGCACGAGATACACGTTTTATGTGGGTAAGTCTCCGGCAGCTTGCGCTTGCCGGGGACTTTACTGTATGTCATATCCGCTCAGAGGTGGAGGGTGACGGACGGTGCGCCGCCGAGGGCGGGCACGTAGTTGGGGGAAACAACGTCGCCGCGTTCGATGCCGAGCGCAAGCATAGCCTGCGCGGCGATCATCGACACGATGTAGACGCGGCCAGGAACGGGGTCGGGCAGGCCGATGATCTTGCCCGTGTAGGACAGGTCGTAGACGGGGATGCCGTCAACGGTCTCGGTCGGCTCCTCGGAGAACGTTTCCTCGGCGCGTACCGAGCCGGACGACTCGATAACAAGGTCGTCCATCCCGTCACGCTTGAACACAACCGGGTGGGGAGTGAGGTTAACGATTTCGTTCACGTCCTCCGGGTCGAACGTGATGGGGGCGATGTCACCGCCGAACGTCATGTCCTTGCCGCCCTTAAAGCGGGCAAGTCCCTTGTAAACGATTGCCGGTCCTTCGCGGTGGTCAATGGGGCCGGGGACGAGAACCTGGTCACGCATATCGGTAAGCGCCCATGCGGTGACGAGCGGAACCAGCGCATACTCGCCCTCGCCGACCTCAATGTCACGCGTCGGGTGGGCGGTAGTGTGCTTGAAGATGGCCTTGACGCCTGCGAGCGCGCCAGTGGTGGGCGTAACCTCGGTGATGGTCTCTCCCTGGAGGAAGGCGGGGCCGCCGTCCTCGTTACCGATGATGGTGCCGTCGGCGAACTGGGTCGGGAAGTTCATGAAGCCCTTGATGGTGGTGTTCGACATGGTGTTTCTTCTTTCTCTCTGCCCGGAGGAGGTTTTCTTTGTTGCCACCGGGCGGGTGGTTTGGTTTTCGGTGGCGGTTTGTTCCCCGCCGACAACATGTAGTCTACACGTGTAGACGCGAGTGTGCAAGCTGGAAACGGCATTTTGTGGCGTGGGCTACAGTTGCCGTAGCGGCGTTGAGATGAATGCTTGGCGAAACCCCGCCACCGCACTGCTTGGAGTTGTGGCGGCGTGGCACTGTATGCAAATGACGTTCACGCATGGTAGAATGGTCATGTTGGTCCGCCGGGGTGGCGGGCTGGAAAACGGAAGGAAACAACAATGGCTATCGTGAACGCACAGTGGGATGGCAAGAACTTCGTCCTGTCGGAGGAGGAGCTGGTTCGCCTCCTCGAAAGCGACATGCGACTGAACGCCCTAGAGCGTGCCGGGGTTGATAACTGGGAGTGGTATGGTGAAGCGCATGGTGAATACTTGATGGAGGAGTGTCCCGGTTTCGATAGCTTCAACGACGTTGTGCGCGATGCTGTCGCTCAGCTAAAGGGCGGCGCATCCGACGAGTGAGCGCCCCGCGTTGGGCGGTTTTGTTGGGTGCAGGTGTGCCTGCCCCGTCCTGTTTGCCGCGCTCTGTGTGCGCTGCGCATGGTATAATTGAGCGGTGTTCGCGTATTGGTCACATTTTCTATCGCGTGAACATCAAGTAAACAGCGGACTCGCCGAGAAAGGTAATGAGCTATGAGCGCCACGGCTGTGGATGAGCTTCGCCGCGTGTGGGGCGGCGTGCGCGTGGATGATGTGTGCGCTGTTGACCACGCGCTGCGTATCGGCTCGGAGCTTAACCGCTCTCCCGTGGAGACGGCTTCTTACGTGTTTGCTTCTGACCCGTCACTCAGGCGCGTCGCAGCCGGGCGGCGTAACCTCCCCGGCGTGTTTGTTGACGTGTTGGCGGGTGATAGCAACGAGGGTGTTGTTGTCGCGTTGCTGCGCGCGCACGCTGACCGTGTGGGTGATGAGGCGTTGGCTGAGGTGATTCGGTGGCGTCGCCTGCGGGTGACGAGGGTACTGGTAGAGAACCGTCTGCTCACTGACTGGCAGATCAGCGTGATGGGTATTGATCTGATGCGCACCCCGGAGGACTATGAGCGGATGCGCCCGTGGGAGCGCGAGAGCGCTGGCCAGTTCGAGAAGGGTGACAAGCTGGTTGTGCGCGCCCTCAACGCCCGATTAAACGCGGGTGACCCGGTTTCCGCTGGCACACTAGAGGACCTTGCGGCGCGCCACGGCGGGAGGGTTGCCATGTGGTGCGTGAAACATGCTGACGATTATGCGCTCAGTGACGCGGTGTTGGCTGCCGTTCGGGTGAGTGAGGATGCTGCTCTTGCCGCCGTGGCGCGCGAGGAAACGATGCCTGACCGCGTTCTGTTGGCGGCTATGGTCGAATGGGAGAGCGCCGCCGTGAAGATCGCCCGCAATAGTGTGGGTTTGCGTCCGTCTGTGCGTAACCGGCTGATGGGTGATGATCGGGGTAAGGTGTTGGCGGCGTTTGCGTCGCGCGCGGACGTGTCGGACGCTGAACTGACGCTGCTCGTCTCGCGGAGCCAGAGTGTTGCTCGTAGCGTCGCGCTCAGGGGCGCGCCGCTCAGCGAGAGCGCGCTGCTCGCGGTGGTGAACACGCTGGATGACGTGTCGCCCGTGTTGTCGCGCGCTGACTTGACGCCCCGCGTGTTGGCCGCTGCGTGTGAGCGCGTGGACGCGGATGGGGCGCGCCGTGTCGCTCGGCGTGGTCATGTGGATGGGGCGGTTGCTGCTGGTTTGGCGCGTAACCCGTGGCCGAGTGTGCGGGCTATCGCCGCGAAGCTGGCGGATGTGCCCGCTGACGTGGTGGACAAGCTGGCGGCTGATAGTGATGATGAGGTGCGGGAGGCTGTCGCCGCCCGCGCGGACCTGTCGCGCGACGTGGCGCGCAAGCTGTGGGAAGGCTCGTTGCCGGGTTCTCGCACGCGTGAACTGCTGTCGAAGAACGAGCGCGTGAGCGTAGCATGGATGGTGGACAAGGTGGGCGAGATGCGCACGTATGAGCTTACTCATTTCGTGACGCGCGGCGGCGAAGGTGTGGACGCGCTGTGCGAGGCCGCTGCCCGCGAGTGCGGGGAGGAGACGCGCACGTGGCTCGCGTCGTGGACTGACGTGCCGGAGGCCGCTGCCAGGGTGTTGGCGGGGGATAAGGTGTGGAGTGTACGTCGCGCGCTCGCCGATAACGTGTTCGTGCCCGGTGACGTGCTGGCTGCGTTGGCGCAGGATGCGGACAAGCGCGTGTCGGAGCGCGCGGAACTGTCGCAAGCTATGTGCGCGCTGTGCGCGACCATAACGGTGATGACGCGTCGCTGTATCGGTTGAAGGTGGAGCGCGCTGCTCGCGTCGCTGATGAGCGTATGCGCGTTACTCGTGAGCGCGTGGAGCGTGATGTGCAGGAGCGGTTGAGTGCGGTTCGTGAGCGTGCGGAGCGCGGCGCTCGTGAGCGTTTCGGGTCGAACTATTCGGAATTTCCGAACAGTTCCCACCGTCGGGATGCTTCTCGTGGTTGGGATGATTCGCGCGGCGATGTAGCGCCTGGTAACAAGCCGATTGTGTTTATGTGTGAGGACGAGATGGTGGAGTGTGCGTCCAGCCCTGGGTTGAGCTACAGGGACCAAAAATCGCTCGTGGTTTTCGGTGGCGAGCGCGTTCACTTGGCGCTGGCGGGGCGTGACGATTTGTGCGAGGATGCTCAAATGGCGCTCGTGGTACATGGCGGTGTGTGCGCTCAGGTTGCGTTGGCGCGTCGTCGTTCGTTGAGTGAGAGCGTGCAGGTGGCGTTGGCGGTTCATGGTGATTTTGCTGCTCGGAGCGTGTTGGCAGGGCGCGGCGACTTGTGCAGAAGGGCGCGTCGCCTCGTGTCATGACAGGTTCGCGGCGCTGGGTGCGGGTGGTCTTGTTGGGTTGTTGGCTGCCCGTGATCGCGTTGTGTCTGAGCGTGTGATTGTGGTATAATTGTTACTGTCAACAAGTGAAAAGTCGCGCCGCGTGGCGTGCGATAGCGAAAGAGGGCGTAATGTTTTACGATCTGTTTGAGGATGATGTCTTAGCTGACGACTGTGCAAATGTCGTTCCCGACTTGTCGCGCCTGCTCAGTGATGACGAGTTGACGGAGATTCTTCCCGAGGGGTCGCCTTACGCTGAGGCGGTGATTCTCGACGGGGAAGAGTTGACGCCCGATATGGCGCTGATTATTGCGTCACTGAACTGGGAAACGATGATGCGTAATACGGCGGCATACCTGGCTACCGATTGGTATTATTACGCTACTAATCCCGACTACGAGCGCAACTACAATCGTCCGCGTGAGATAAACCAGTTGGCCGACGCCATGCTCGTGCTGGCGAGGAAGGGGAGCGTCGAAGTGAAGGCTATCCTGGCTCAGGTGTGGCACATGCCCGGTGCGGTGTTTGACGCTCTTATTGTGGCTCCCGCCGCTGACGTGGCGTGTGCTCTTGTGCGTAATAAGACGGTGTGCGGGGAAGATTTGGGTTGCGCCGTGACGTATGGTGGTAGCGCCGCTTGTCGTGTCGCGGTGTTTGAGCGCGCCGCTGACCTGTCGGATGAGATTCTGCGCGCTATCGCTGACGAGAAGATTTGCCATGTGTCGCGGTGTTAAGGTTGATGCCGATGTGGTGGAGGCGGCTCGTGTGGAGTTGGAGCGTCGCCGGGCTGCCTCCGGTGAGTGATCGTATCCTGTCTGTTTGTTGCTGATGCCGTTGGCGTGTTGAGCGCGGGCGCGTCGCGGTTCTCGCTGATTTGTTGTCCGTGTTGCCGGTTCGCTCGCATGCGCCGTGCGTCGCATGTTGGCGTGTGTTGGTTGCGGAGCGGCTGTCGCTTGTGGTAGAGTATTCGTGTAGCCGGGAGGTGAGAACGCCTGGCGACTACAAGCACCTCAATTTTTCACAACACGCAACATACAGGAGTACACACCATGAACGCGAAGAATTACCCCACGTGGAAGGACGCACTGCGTCTCGCGAAGGAGCTTCAGCGAGAGTATGATCTGCCGATCTTCGCGATGTCGTTTAAGAAGGCTTGCTCGTGCTGCGCGTCGCCTGCCAACTTCAACAGGGAGGCGTACCTGGATGAGAGTGTCGCTGAGAAGGAGTGGGATGACGTTGACGCGTACGTCGTGCTCCGTAACTCGTGCAACGGTGCGGGCGAGGCGCGGTTCTACCACGCGGAGGCGGTTACCGAGGGTGGTAAGACGAGCCGCAGGCGCGTTTGGGATGATTTCGGCACGCTGACTGGCGGTCATGATGCGGGCGGTGACCAGTATGTTATGTACAAGCTGTCCGATTCGTTTACGATGGATACCCTGCGCGAACTGCTGACCAAGTTCGTTGATGGTCTGAATAAGGCCGCTGGTTTCGAGGAGTACGATCTCGTGCTGCCCGATGATGAGACTGAGTGCGCTCAGATTGTTTACGCCTGATCTGTGAGCCGCATAGCTTGCGGTTCTTCTCCCCCTCTCGTGGGTGCTGTTGGGATGTTTCTCGAACGCCTGCGAGAGGGGGTTTTGTTGTGTGTCTTAGTGAAGTGGGCGCTTTCTTGTGAGCGTGGCGTATTGGCGGGCGTGTTGACCTTGTGGGGTTGGCGCGCCCGCCGCTTTGTGTTCTTTCTTCTAGTTGCTTAAAATTTAGAGAAAATTAGAAGTAACTGGAAGTTTTAGGGGTGTGCCGCTATTGCGGTGGCGTGAATGTTGTTCGCGTCACCGCAATGTTGTCTGAGCGTGTTTTCGCTGAGGCTTCGCGCAGGGTGGTGCATGAGTTGAGGGGGGCTTGAATGTCTCGCACGTATAAGGATCGCAAGTGGACGTTGAAGATGCGTGATAGTGGGGAGTTTGTTCCTCGCGAGCGCGTGTATGGTCGTCGTGTGAGTGCTGCTGAGGTGTTGGCGGCTCTTGGTGGTGGTCGTGTGCGTGAGGTCGCGTCTGCGGTTGGTGAGGTGGAGCGTGACAGTGAGGTTGCGCGCTTGGAGGCTGCGGGTTTTGACGTGAGTGTGCGTCTTGTGTCGCCGCGTACCCTGGTTGGTTACAGGTGGGTGGACCGTTCCGGTAACCTGTGGGATACGACGAAGGGTGAGCGTGAGGGGCTTGTTGGTTTCGAGTTGGCTCGTGCTCGCGGTAGTGTTGTTGGGTTCGAGCGCGTGTTTTCGCTCCCGGTGTTTGAGGTCGTGGGCGTGAAGGATGTGTCCGCTGCCGAAGGTGAGCGTGAGGGAAGCGAAAACGAGGCGGCAGAGGGCGTTTCGGCTTGTGGCCTTGACGCTGACTGTGGCGTCGAGTGTGGCCTTGGAGCTGGTGTGCCTGGGTGTGGCGCTGGCTCATGCCAGGTGGATAACGCCGGTTGCCCGGTAGATGGCGGCGCTTGTTGCGGTGATGCGTCTGCATGTGGCGGTTGCCCGGCGGCGTTCCCTGAGTCGTTGGATGATGTTGACGGCGACTGCGCGGCCAACGCCGGTTGCTGCGCTGCCGGTGGTGGCTCGTTGTCGGTGGGTGAGGCTGCTCGCCTGCTAGGCGATAGCGTTGTTCGCGCGGCGCGTGAGCGTGGCGGCGAGTTGCGTGCGGCGTATGACGCGTTGTCTGACCCTGATTTCGCTGCTGGGTTGGATTGGCGGACGTTGCAGGACCGTAAGACGGGGCGTGTGCGTCGTAACATCCATTGGGAGCGTGCGGGGTCGCGCCGCCGGGTGGAGCCTACGGGTGTGCCGGTTCCGCGTTCGTCGTGGGATGGCGTTGAGGCTCGGGCGGCTGTTCGTCGTGCGCGTCATGATGTGGCAGTGTCGTTGGCGCGGTTGGCGCGTGCTGTGAACAGTGGCGTAGATCCGTTGGATGATGAGCGCATGTGAGCGCCCATGTTGGTGTAGTTTTGCGTTCGCGCGGCTGCGCTTGTATGTTTGTGATATTGGGGTTTCGTGAACTAACTAACCTGTTGGTTTGTTCTGCCGCTGGCTGTGGGTGTTCTGGCGTGCGCGTGGTGTCCGCGTGAGCGGATGACGTGTGCGCGTGGGGTACTCATGCTAGTGGTAGAAGGAGATTGTTGTTCCCGCCGGTTTGTGGCGGGTAGAGGAGAAGGAGAATACCTTTTGGGTAAGACTGTGAGTAAGATGCGTGCCGGTCGCGTGGCTGGCGCGGCGTTGGCGGCTTTCGCTGTTGGTGCGCCGCTCGCTGCGGCTGGCGTGAACGCTATCCAGCCCGGCAACCATGTGGGTGAGATTGGTTCCGCTTACGCGGAGAAGAAGCCGGATGAGATTCCGGTTGCCGCGTCGAACGAGTTTTACGCGTACGTGAAGGCTGGCGAGCAGTTGTGGATTGACTACAACTTGAACAGTGGTGTGCGTGGCGTGACCGACCAGGACGGTAAGACCGTTACTGCTGGCGCGGACGGCTACTACCCTGCTGCGACGGCGGACGGCGTGTGGAAGATCGCGTATGAGCCGACCACGGACGTGTCCGGCTACATTTTCAACACGGCCGATAAGGGCGACCAGAAGTGGGTCATGGGCGTGTACTCTGGTAACACGCGTCACGAGGGTCGCTTGTGGGTCAAGCGCCTGAACATGTCGCAGCGCTACGACGGCACGTTCAGTGAACGCACGCTTGGCGGCAACGCCGGTTCGCTCACCCTGTACCCGGTGTCCTCGTCCGGCTACGTGTACAAGGTCGTGTTGAAGGGCATTAACGGCCTAGAGTCCGTTATTTCCGCCACATCCAGCGGCATCAACAAGGTGTCTACGGTTGGCGGCAAGACCGTGTACACGCCGACCAACCAGTCGCATGACACGTGGTACGTGGATAAGGCGTCCGGCTACGACGCGTATGTGCCGAAGTCTGGTGATTTGACTGCGCGTAACTGGCTACAGGCGGAAAACTTTAACGAGACTCCGTCTACGACCGTGTACAACATGTTCTTCGAGGAGCCGTCGAAGGACTTGCCGGAAAGCATCGTCCCGAAGGTGAAAACCATCACTGACGCGAACGTCACGTGGGAGGGTGACACGCCAACGTCCGGTAACGGGTATGCGACGATCACCGGCCTGGACCCCGAGGTCATCTACGTGTTCGAGGCGGCCGGTAAGAGCCAGGAGTTCACGGGTTCCGACACTGCGAAGGTTCGTGTGGAAGCCGGGGATAGTATCGAGAAGGTGAAGTGGAAGCTCACCGCGAAGAGCCAGTCCCAGGTTCACATTATGCTCGATGACGTGGAGCGTTTCGGTGGTTTCACGATCACGCAGATGAACGGTTCGACCGCCGGTGACACAACCGTGTACTGGGACGACTCGAACTTGAAGCGCCCCACGTTTGACGCTCGCCCGCTGAGCGCGGTCAGCGCGTTGGAGGGCGTGGACTCGAATACGGCGACCGGCGTTCACGGCTGGCTGGGCGTGACCGACTCGCGTGTTGAGGGTCTTGGTTTGGACTCGCGTGACTTTAACGGCGGTAACTCCGCCACATACGGTGACGGTCGCATTATCGACACGTGGGCGAACAGTGGTGAGAAGCGCGAGTGGGAGGGCGAGTTTGAGATCAAGCAGCCTAACCCGCACATCAGCATTGTTAAGACGGTTCGTGAGCCGGAATACGCTGAGGGTGACACGCTCCACTGGGACTTTAAGGTCACGAACGATGGCGAAACCATCTTGAATGACGTGAAGGTCGTGGAGGACGAGTACACGGGCACTAACCCGCTGACGGACGTGTCGTGCCCGAGCACGACGCTCGCTATCGGCGAGTCCATGATGTGCTCGGCTACCTCTGTCGCGTCAGCGAAGGACGTTGACGCCGACAAGATCGAGAACACCGCTCACCCCGAGGGCAACGACCCAGGCGGCAAGAGGGTGAAGGGCGACCCGTCCAAGGCGGTCACCACACCGAAGCCAAAGCCGAAGCCCAACGAGGAGAAGGGCGACCCGCACATCAGCATCGTTAAGACCGTTGATGAGCCGACCTACAAGGCTGGCGACACGCTCCACTGGAAGTTCAAGGTCACGAACGACGGTAAGGTTGACCTCACCGACGTGACCGTGGTGGAGGATGAGTACACGGGTACCGGCAAGGTCGAGAACCTGTCCTGCCCCAAGACCACGCTCGCCGTGGATGAGAGTATGGACTGCTCGGCAACGTCTGTCGCGTCCGACAAGGACGCTGAGGCTGACATGGTGGAGAACACCGCTCACCCGGAGGGTAACGACCCGTCCGGTAAGCGTGTGAAGGGCGACCCGTCTAAGGCGGTGACGAAGCCTGAGCCGAAGCCTCAGACCCCGCCGACGACTCCTCCTGCTACCCCGCCTGCTCCGGTGACTCCTCCGGCTACTCCTCCTGCCCCGCAGGAGAGCAAGCCTGCTGCTTTGCCGGTGACTGGTGCGAGCGCCCTGGCCCTTGCGGGTGGCGTGGCTCTGCTTGCTGGTGGTGGCGCTGCTGGTGTGGCTGCTGCGCGTCGTCGCGGTAAGTGACATGGTGATGCGCGCACACTCTAGCCGGTGAGGCTGGTGGCGCGTGAATGGGTGAGGCGAGATATGCTCCCTGTGTGAGGGTATATCTCGCCTCACTTGTTTTCTTTTCTGTGCGCATGTTGTATGTGCGTGTGGTATGATTGTTTCGTTAGGTAAGAGTGTGCGTCCGCCTGAGTGCGCGGGCGATTGTTAGTGGGAGGTTTTCTCATGGGTTCTTTCAGCTTTATGTATGCCGATGGTGGTAAGGGAAACCAGGCGAATATGGTTCCTGGTGATCGCGTGCGCCTGTTGGTGCCCGAGGTGTTTGGCGGTGGCTCCCTGGATGGTATGTACGCCGACTATGGCGAAATCGCGCTCGCCGACGAAACTACCGTTGATGTGTACGAGCTGCTGGCGCTGTGGAACAGTGCCGAGCTGCGCGACGCGCTTATCGGCGGGGCGGGCTTTTGTGAGGAGGAAGTGAACGTCAAGGGTGTGGATGGCGTGTGGACGCCTTTTGCCCGTAATGTCGGCATCCGCGTTGGCTGTTATGATGAGGATATGCTGCGTCTTGATTGGCCGCTGCGTATTGTTCCCGCAGAAAACGGGGATGCCACGTATGAGAACGTGGAGGGCGTGAGCGTGGGCGACCCGAATCAGGGTTTTTATGCGAGGGCGTGGGATGAATACGCCATTTATGATCTCGGCGAGTCGCTGGGCGCGTACCTGAGCGAGTTGCGCGAGAAGAATGAGCGCGAGGGCCGCGTGCCGTGGGGCGATGTTGCTCTGACGGAGGCTGAGCGTGAGCGTCTGGTTGAGCTGCCTCGTATGTCGTAGCGTTTCGCGCTGTCTTTTTGAGCGTCGTCCTGTCCCCTACTTTGTGGGCGCGGGGCGGCGTTTTCTTGTGCTTGCGGTGTTGGTATGTGTGCCGTGCTGTCGCGTGCGGGTGGGTTTGTCGGTTGGTTGCGTTTCTGCGCCACCGTAGTTATTGTATAACCGTTTTTATTAGTGGTGTGGCCGGGTTTTAACGTCTTGTTAAGCGGTGTTTGTTTTTGGCGGTTTTGCGGGGTTTTCTGGCGTTTTGACGGGTGTGATATTTCTTGCTATTTTTGCGGAGTAACTTGACCTCTAGGTAAAGGATGGCAACCATATATGGTAGCAGATAGTAAGAGTGCGCCCCGTAAGGGTGTGCGTCGTAACGGGTTTGCTCGCGCGCTGTTTGCGTTTACGGCGACGGCGACAATCGCGGGCGGTATCGTTGGCGCGGGTGGCGCATCCCCGGCGTGGGCGGCTGACGCGAGTGTTGCCCCTACGCCGGAAACGGTGCGTGCGCAAGGATACAACAAGGTAAGTTTCCAAGACGAGTTCGATGGGACTTCACTGGATACCTCTAAATGGGGTTACCAGTACGGGTGCTTTGACCCAGCTCAGCGCTCACAAGCGCAATACACCGACAGTCCAGATAACGTCTCCGTGCATGATGGGCACCTGAGCCTGACTGCCCGGTATTCGCCGATGAAACCAAGTGGGATGGTTCGCAGGTTCCGCGCACATGCAAGAACGGTGACACCACTTATGATGCGCCGTTTACATCCGGCATGATTACGACAAAGACGAAAGACGGCAAGGTGCTTTATGCAGCGCCGGGCACTGGCTTCTACGCCGAGGCGCGCGTCAAACTACCGAGCGCTCGTTCGTCCTGGTCCGCTTTCTGGGGGACCGGAACCAAGGGCGGCTGGCCCGCTAACGGTGAAATCGACATCTTCGAGAGCAAGGGTTATGACCCGAGCTTCTTGATGAGCAACATTCACACGCCCAGGGCAGGCAACCCCAAGAAAACCCAGCAGCACCAGGGAGCCATGTACGGTGACACGGCTACGTCACAGAGCGAGTGGCACACCTATGGCCTGCTAAAGACCGCTGATGCCATTGAGTTCTACTTTGATGGTCAGATGACGCATCGCGTGAAGATGAGCGACATCAAGGGAGAGAGAGTAACCCCTTTGCGGACCCAGACAATGACCTAGTTCTCAAACTTAACCAAATGGTTGGCGGCAGCTACTTGGCTAAGCACGATAACTGGTCTGATAAGACGTTTGTTGACGCGACTAAGTTCGCGGATGACTATAAGAGTGCAGATGGCGCTGGTTCGACCATGTACGTGGACTACGTGCGTGTGTGGGAGAAAGACCCGAACGCGTCCACGGTGACGGAAACACCGGCACCCGAGCCAACACCGGCATCGACAGCCGAGCCAACACCGGCACCGGCTGAACCGACGGTAGCGCCAACCGCTGCGCCGACCCCGGCTCCTGAGCCGACCGTCGCACCGGCACCGTCTCCCGAGCCGACAGTTAACCCTGTCCCAGCTCCCGAGCCGACGAAGCCAGCCGACAACAGCGCGGGCAACGCGACTGACGTTGACACAGGGCACCCCGGAGAGGGTACGCCAGCAACGCGCCCCGTCGAAAACACGACAGGCAACAACAATGCGGCCGAGAAGCCGGACACGCCGGGCGCGAACGACAACGCTGCAACGGGTGACGCGAGTAAGCCAGCAGATAAGCCGGGCGACAAGCAGCCGGAAACACCGGCACCGCCAGCCGACAAGCCAGCCGACAACAATGGCGAGGGCAAGCCGGGCGACAAGCAGCCGAACACAACGGCACCGTCAGCCGACAAGCCAAGTGGCAACGCGAACACTGACACCAAGCCTGGGGAAGCCACCCAAGGGAAAGGTGAGGGCCACGAGCAGCCCTTTCGCGCAGCCAAGCAAACCTCAGATGAAGCCGGTACCGGCAGTCGTCAGGTGGGTGCAGCCGGTGGTTCTCAGGGTGTGGGCGTACATTCCGCATCCACGCTTCCATCGACCGGCGGTAACATGGTGGTCGTGGTGGCAGCAGCAGGTGCGCTGGTGGCATCAGCAGCAGTGGGGTTTGCGTCTATGGTGGTGAGCCGTAAGAGCAAGCGCAGCTAAACGCCTAGCGTTTCCTCGATAACGGCAAGGCCGGGACAGTCTCTATTCTCCTATGTGAGAGTAGGGGTGCGTCCCGGCCTTGTTCACATCTCCTCGCGCTCGCGTATCTCGTCGTTCGCGCGTGGGGTGCGCCGGTGAGGGTGTGTGAGCGACGATGGGAGAGGCGCGTGCGCTCGCGGCGACGTTGTTTCGATTGCGCTTCTTTACTGTTTGCGTTGTTTGTTTCTTGTTCATTGTTGATTGTAGGGGTTGGTTCCTGTGGGTAATGTTGTGTTGGGGCGTACTGGTGGTCCGAAAGGTCCGTTGTCGGTGTGCAGGGCGAAGCCGGAAAACCGTGGACGCGGCCTATGTCACCATTTCGAGCACGTGACCGTGCCCGCAGGTGAGGCGGAGCAGATGATGGAGGCGGATAACGCTGCGAACGTCGGCGGGTTCGCCCGCGCAGTCACGCAGAGGGCGGAGCAGTTGGAGAGCGCGGGTGTCGCGCCGTTGTCGGCGCTCAACCCCAAGAGCCTTGGCGTTACGGATATGAGCGTGTACGGTAAGAGCGGTAAGCCTCTCGCGCCCGTAGCTGCGTGGACTAGGTTTGACGCGACTGCGAGCGCCGAAAAAGCGGCGAGCAAGTACGATGTCACTATCGACGAAGCGATGCAGGACTCGAAAGTGCGGAATAAGATCATGCGCGACGTTCTTAAAGATGCGGTCGCGGAAGGGTTCTTGCCCAGCGAACTCAAGTATCGGGTGTCTGGCGGCAGGAACAGTCAGATGACGATTAAGATCATGGTTCCAGGCACGTATGATAACCCACAGTTTAACACGTGGAGCGTGTCGTATTGGGGGAGTACGGGGATGAGTGGGCGGGATGACCCTCGCCATGTGCGTGTGAGTCGTGAACCGTCTGCGACGAGTTTGGAACTGCAAGAGCGTGCGCGCGACGTGGCGCTCAGCGTGTTCGGCCGGTACGAGGAGCACGAGGGTGACGGCCAGTGGCATGACTGGCATAATCCGCTGGTGGAGGTTGTGGGCGCTGACGTGAAGCCAGATTTTAACGCCTACTACCGTTACCATGATTTCACGGACGATGAGCGCAGGGAGTTGTCTCGTATTTGGGACACGGTTGAGCCTGAGCCGGTGCGTGGCATGATCGCGCATTGTGAGACTGCGCATCCGAGCAAGCGCCGTAAGCAGCCGTATAACTACTTTCTTCGTGGTCGTGTGGTAGAGCGTGAGCCGTTCACGTGGTTCGAGAACTAACTGGCAACGTTCGCGCCCTGTCCCGCACGTCTTGCGCCGTTCACCGCTGACAGATTCGCTGTACGCGCTTCTGACGGCCTTTCAGCGCCCGCACGCCTAATCGGGCGCATGGGCGCGTGTAAGCCCCGCAGGCGCTCTTCTGACCACGTTTTGTGGGTGTGGGATGGTTTGCCTGCGGGGCTTCTTCTTTTCTTCTGTGTTCTCTGTCGGCGGGGTTCGCTCGCGTCGCGTGTTTACGGCGTGGGCGGCGGTGGGGGCGGCGCTGGAATGGGCGTTGTTGCGCCCGCACTGTTGCTTTCGCCGCTGGGTGGCGGTGGCGGGGGTGTGGATGCTGCTTCTAGCGCTGCCCGTAGGCTGCTTTTCTCCCAGTCGGGTGGGAGTGAGCGTTTGCGGCCTTCCCACACGGCGAACAGTTCACCGCTGTCGGTGCCGGGCTTGCGCATGTGCTCGGGTGGTTTCACGCCGGGGGTTTTGTGGGGCTGGCCTGGCGTGCGGCCTGCGTACTTGTCTGTTGAGCGCGCGTACCCCTTGTAGAGGCTGTCGTTGTCCATGTGGACGCGCTCATACTCGCCCTCACCGTCATTCTTTGTTGCTCCACCGTACCCGTTGAAGCCGAGCGCCGCTTGCTGCCATTGGAAGTGCTTGTCGCGTTCTCTGTAGGGCGCGCGCGTGCGTCTCGGTTGCTTTGAGAGCGGGCCTGCGGCCGTTGACGATCTGTCCGAACTCGTAGCCGGGCGCGCTCTCGTGTGGGGTGATGCTGGTCATGCCGGTGTCGGCGACGATTTCCCCGATACTGTAGAAGCTGCCCTCTAGTGGCGTGTCCTCTTTCACGATGATTGTTTCACCGTTGTAGGACAGCTGCGTGCCGATTTCCACGGTGGACGCAGTGAATCGCCCTTTCTGCCCGGTTTTCGGGTCGTCGAATACGCGCACCCACGAGCCGCCGTCCACCGTGTTAATGTGGGCTTCACCTTTGGCTGTCACGTTCGCTTTATTGGTGGCGTGGTGGATGCCGGTCCCGTTGTAGTCGCGCACGGTGCCGCCGTCCACGTGCTCCACTGTTCCGCCCCTGATCGTGTCAAAGTCGCAGTCGAGGGCTGTGATGACGTGCCCGCTGTCCCCGAGCTTGCGGAACCCGCTGTTGCGGGCGACGTGTACTACGCCGTCGCACTGGTTGAACCCGGTCTGGTCTGCCTCGTACACGCGCCCTTCCCTGCCGACGGTGACGCCCCAGTTGCCGGACAGGTTCACGTTGCCGCGCCTGATCTCAATGCTTTCGCAGAGCCGGTGCTGCGGGATAGTGGGGACGTTCGCGTAGCTGCTTGGCCCGAAGCCGAGGTCGTTGTGTTCGAGGGCGATGTCCTCGTTTCCGCGTGTTGCGACGTACCGCGCCTCGTTCAGGTCGGGGCCTTGTACGCCGAGCGTGACAAATGGTGTTTCCGCGTCGTACACGAGCCGTTCCACCCACTGTTTACTGTCGTAGGCTTCCTGCTTATGACGCATGAACTCTGGGGATTTCTGGTCCCACCATTTTATGCCTGCCGCGTTTTTTGCGAATGTCGTGTACACGGTGGGCGCGTTCGGGTCGTCTCTTGGCGGCGGCCTTCGGATAATGGCGCTGCCGGGCGCGTTGGGAAGGTTGTAGTGGCCTTCCGCGCTCGTTTCAGGGTCGCGTTCGCTAAAGTACCCGCCGCTGACACCCTCGTGCAGCCCACGCCTCATGGCGTCGGCGACGAGCCTGTTCACTTGTTCTTGATTGGCGTTGGGCGAGAGGTTGCTGGACGCGTAGTAGAGGAGCCAGTTCGGTGATCCCCAGTCGCCTCTGGGCATCCAGTCTGGGTTGCCGGTTTGTTCACGCATAGTGAGAATGTAGGCGCGCATCACGGGGTCCGCGAGCGGGTTGTTCTCGTTGAGTCCCTTCTTGTAGAGGTTAATGTACGTGTCGTCCGTGGGGAGCGTGAACCCTTGCTCGAAGATAGCACTGTTGAGTGCGCGGGCTTCTTCTTCGGTGAGTTTCTTGTGTTCGCCGACGTGGTTGCATCCGCGAGCGCCGAAGAACGATGCGCTGCACGGGGTCCATGCGCCGTCTTTTTGGCGCTGACCGTATTTGTTTTCTTTGCTTTGTTGTCGCCCATGCTCTTGTTGTTCCTTCTGTGTTTTCTCGCGGTTTCTTTTACGCCCGCTTCTGCGCGTGGCGTTAAATGCGCGCCCGCTTGGCTTCCGTTTTTGCACCTCACGCCCGCCTTGTTGGCGTGGCTTCTTCTATTGTGGTAATATCGTGTGCAAGAGTCGCTATTTGTTGCTTTTTATTTAGGTTCATGTAGCTTCGCGACTGTTTCTTTTTAAGGGGTTTTCTATGGCGTTTGTTAGTCGTTTGCGCGGCGTGTTTGTTCGCGCTCATGAGCGTGTGATGTCCGCGCACCGTCGAACGGTGATCGCTGTCGCTTGTGTTGCGTCCGCGCTGGTTGTGGCGACGTGCGTTTACGGCGTGTTGTCGTCTCGCCACGCGGTCGCCGTGGCGGACTCTGCTGCTGGCGGCGGCGAGGGTCACGTGGTGGTGTCGTGGGGGCGCACTGTTGGCGACCTTTTGGCTGACGGGGGCGTTCCGGTGGGTGAGTGTGACCAGGTGACGCCCAGTGTTGACGCGCCGCTGGCGGGCGTTGACGAGGTGAGTGTGGTGCGGTGCAGGAGCGCTCTCGTCCATGATGGTGCGGGCGGCGTGGTTGCGGTGGGGACGGTGCGCCCGGACACGTTGGGCGTGTTGCGTGACGTGGCGGACGCTCGCGGCATGAACATGGCCTCCCGCGCATCACGCAACAGCGACGACGATAGCGGGCTTGGCGGCGCGGCTGCTGGCCTCTCGCGCGGTGGCGGTGTTGCGGGCGCTGTTGTTGTGTCTGCCCCGTCCCAGGAGGGTGTACCCGTCAACAGCGGTAGCACCCCGGTCCCAGTGCGCGTGGTCGCTGACGGTAAGACTGTGAACGGTGTCGCTGAGGATGGAGCGTCGGCGCGTGACGTGGCCGCGTCCGCTGGTGTGACAGCCTCCCCGTTGGACGAGGTGACCGTGGGGTTGGACACTGACGGCGGCGTGGTGGTGCGCGTGGTGCGCGTGTGGCGCGGCGAAGAAACAGTGTCCACAGCGGACAAGGCCGTGGAAGAAACGTGACACGGATAGCCTGTTGGTGGGTGAGTGGACGCTCACGCCCGGCACTGACGGCGCTCACGACGTGACCATGTTCTCGATCAAGCGCGACGGTGAGCGTGTCCATAGCGTCGTGTTGGGCGAGAACACGGTGGCTGCGCGCCCCGCCGTGCGCGAGGTCGGCACAAAGCCCGTGTCGCCGGAGGTGCTGGTTGCGGCCGGTGTTGACCCTGCGTCGCCTGTGAGCGAGGAGACGGATAGCGCGGGCGTAGTGACGGACAGGTACCGCGCGCCCCTGTATTCGTTGACGAGCCGTGAGGACGTGGACCGTCTGCTCGGCAAGACCAGTAGCACTGACGGCGCTACTGACGCGCAGGGGGCATCTGCCGGTGGCGTGTCTCCCGCTTCTTCTGCGCCCGCGTTTAACCCGTCCGGGTCGAAAGCTGATTGGATGCGCGCCGCCGGTATCAGCGACAGTGATTTCGGGTACGTGGACTACATTATTTCCCACGAGAGCGGCTGGAATTACCATGCGGTGAATCGTTCGAGTGGCGCGTATGGGCTTCCTCAGTCGCTTCCTGCCGGTAAGCTCGCGTCGGCTGGCGCGGACTGGCGCGATAACCCAGTGACTCAGCTACGGTGGGCAAACAATTATGCGGTGGGTCGTTATGGGTCGTGGGAGGCGGCGTACCATTTCTGGACGGTCAACCACTGGTGGTGACGTTTCGGTGTCCACGTTGGCGCGCGTGATTGCGTGCGCGGGCGCGGTTGACGCGGATATAGCGGGTGTGCTATTGTGGTGTTATTGAACCGTTCCGCGCGTTCGCGCGTCCAGGGCGGTTCTTCTCAACATCGTAGTGAAACGCGGTACGCTCGTGCTAGGCGTGGAGCTGTTCGTTTCTGCTTCGCCCGGTTTGTCGTGGACTGGTGTGAGTGGAACGTGCGGAAGTGATAGAGGGGACGCCTTTTTCAGCGGTTAAGCTGCGAGTACGATGAGGCCGGGGATGGCGCGACTGTGCCCCGGCCTTTATTGTACCCACAAAAAGGCGGCACTCGCTGGTACACCTTCGCTTCGACAACCGTGGTATGCTTGTAGCTATGAGTCGTGAAGAAAAAGCCGCTCGCGCTACCGGGTGTGCGCGTCCTGCCTTGCCGTCCGCGTCAATGTCTTACATTTTGGCGCGCGCCGACGCTTACGATGCTATCCGCGCTGACGAGAAGTTCGCTGCGTGGGCTGGTCGTGTTGGTGGTGTGGACGGCGTGTGCCTGCGCGGCTCCTGGCTCCACGGGCTGAACCATCAGGATAGTGATTGTGACCTGTTGGTGGTGGGTGCGAGCGTTGACGATAAGGCGCGGGCGGTGAATGTTCATGCTGGTGGCGTGGATGCGCTGTGCGTGACGGCTGGGCGGTTTGCTCGCCTGCTCGCGTCTGCTGACCAGGTGTGTGTTGAGGCGCGCGCCTACAATGGCGTACTATGGCGTGATGGTGCTGTGGGGCGCGCTCTGGTGGAGTCGGTGCGCGTGCCGTTGCCGCTACTGGTTGCGCATTACCGGGGTCAGGCTAAGCGTGACCGGGCTGCGCTCGCGTCTGGGCGCGGCGATGTGGGGCGGCTCGTGAAGTTGGCACGTAACGTCGTGCGTCAAGAGGCGTGCGCGGATAGCCTCGCTGAGCGTGTTGTTCTTCCTGTGGTGTCGTGGGAGCGCGTGGTGGCTGGCGTGCGCGCATTGGCGGATACGGGCATGGTGGGTGATGACGTGTTGGCTGGCATGGAGCGCATGGCTGGTGCGTCCCAGTAGGGGTGTACTGCACTATCCCTGTGTGGCGCGTATCTCACGTGGCGGTGTTGCGTGGTCGCGTTGGCGTGTGTTATTGTTGTGTTTATCAGGAAGTTTGCAATTGTGGATAACTTTGGACTGATAGTTTGGGCTTTCGCCTCTCCATGCGGACGTTTGGAGCGAGGATAGCTGCCGCCGAAGAACGGGACTGTGCGCTTACCTTCTGCCGCATGGAGGGGCGTTAAGTTTTTTCTTGCGAGTTTTCTACCGCAACTTTTCTACCACGACGTTGTGGGAATGAGTACGGCACGCGTTGTTTTTCTATGGGCGCTGGTGTGTGGTGCGTGTAATCTTTCCTTGTCTGCGTGTTCGCTCTGCGCGTCCTGTGTCGGTCGTGTACAATGGTGCTCAGTTCGAGAAAGCGAAACGGAAAGGTATCCTCATGATTCTTATTCCTAACACCCTGTTTGTGGTCACGTTCGTCGTGCTGGCGGTGCTGGCTGTTCTGATGCTGCGTCGCGGAGCGGTCGCTGAGGCCGTGTTCGCGACTGTTGCGGCCGTGGGGTGTGCGCTGCCGCTTGTCGCTATCGGCCTTGCTCCTGCCGCCCGCGAGGGGAACATGGTTGCTGCCGCTGTCGTGGTTGCCGCGTACATTCTCACGTATGTGTTCACGCTTGGCGGCGCGGCGGGCATGTTTGTGTTTTCGCGTGCTCGCATGAAGGCGGCGCTCGCTGAGCTGGAAGGCGAGGGCGAGTGACTATGCGAAGCGCGGCTGCTGAATTGTCGATGGTGACCCTCGTCCACAAGCGTGACGCTCTCACTGGTAAGCGTCTTGCTGGCGGGGCGCTGCCCGGTATTGGGCTGGCTGGTCCTATGGGTGCGGGTAAGGATACGACGGCCGCTGCTCTCGCTGACCTGTTGCGTCACCCGTCTGTGGCTCATGTCGCTGGCGGGCGCGCGGCGCGTCGTGTGGCGTTCGCTGACGTGTTGAAGCGTGAGGCGTATCGTCAAGCCCTGGCGGTGAAAAGTATTCTCACGCTACGTAGCGGCGTGAGGTCAGCGTTGGATGTGGAGCGCGCCATCGTGGAGGACGAGGCGTTGTGTGCGGCGTTTATGCCTGCTGGCGCTCCCCTCCCCGGTGGTCTTGTCGGCTTGTATTGTCAGATTGTCGCGGACTCTGAGCGAGAAGGCGACGCCGACGCGTGGGACGAGGACGCGTTTATTGCGGTGAAAACTCCTGCGAAGCGCGTCGCCTATCAGTTGCTTGGTCAGACTGTGCGTAGCGTGGACCCTGGGTATTGGGTGCGCGCCGCCGTCGAAAGTGTGGACTGGGAGCGCGAGTTCCCTATTTTCACGGACGTTCGTATGCCGAATGAGGTTGCTGCTTTGTATGATGCGGGCGCGCCTGTCGTGTGTTTGCGCGTGTCACCCCAGGTGCAGCGCGAGCGCCTGCTGGCTCGTGACGGTTCCATGCCGAGCATTGAGGCTTTGCGTCATGAGACGGAGACGGCTCTCGATGAGGCTGTCCAGTGTGGCGCGGTCCCGGTTGTTGACGCGTCGCAGGGGAGCGCTCACCAGGTGGCGTTGCGCGCGCTGAAAATGGCGAGAGCGCTGTAGGGCGCGGCGGCGTAGCCTATGTGACAGTTGAGGGGTTCGTTGCTATTGGTCGTATAGCTGGTATAGAGTGTATTTTGGGAGGGTTCGTTGGCTAAGAACCAGACGTACAGGGCTTTCGCCTCGTGTCCCTCTCACATCCTAGATTTGAGTGGCGAGCTACTGGATAGTGAAGTAGTTATGGCTGGGCTTGCGTCTGAGGTGCGGGACATCTCGGCTTACGCGACATTCGTGGTCCGCAACGACGTTGAGCTTGGGGGCGAGCTGGCTCGCGTTACTGCCGTCCAGCCAGCGACGGCGGGCCGCAGGGCTGGTGTGACTATGCCTGGTTTTCTAGTATCAGGTAAGAGCGGTAGGTCGCGTAAAGAGAGGCTGGTTCAGCACCGTGTGGTCACCGAGTATCGCTCCTGGCAAGAAAGAGACAAAGCAGTAAACGGTGAGAGTTCCAAGTACGTGACCCAAGGTTGGAAGCGTACTGTAGATGCTTCTGCGCCGTCGTATGGCGTGGATTACGTGAACCTCGGCACCGTGGACCGCGCCTATGCCGCCATCGAGAATAATCCGTTTGCCGACGGTGAAATTATCCTGCGGATGGTCATTCAAGGGCAGTGGTATCGCCTGATCTTCAGTTTCGATAACAAGCGGTTCACTGAGGGTAAAGTCGCCCTACCTGTCATCAAGGTTCAGGACGGCAAGCCCGTGTTTATCTTCACGGTCGTGACCGATAACCCCGTCGTCCAGTTCTCGGGAGACTATACTATCGGCGTGGACGTAGGGATAAACAACTACGCCACCGTGGTAGTACACGACGTTAAGGCCGGGCGGATAGTGTATGAGACGACGCTCTCTCAGCGTGTTCACTCACTCTGGAACAGCGTCCGCGCGTCTGAGGCTCAGGTTCGCGATCTGAGAAAGAAGGCCGCGACGCTACTTCATGACCGACAAGCGCGCATGGCGGCTTTGGATGAGGCTCAGCTCCACCGCGAAGCAGCGTCCCGCAAGAAGCGGGAGCTTGCGATTCTCGCAGCGCAAGAGATAGCCTATCTCTCCCACGTGTGGGGTAACGCCGTCGTTGCGGTTGAAGATTTGAGCTGGATCGCTAATACCATGCAGAACGGCAGGTGGAACCGAGGAGCGTTTGTTAAGTGGCTCACTCACTATGTGTCGCAGAATGGCGGCTGGGTCGTATCGGTTAGCCCCTCGAATACCTCGCAACTGTGCCATAAATGCGGAGGGCGGGTCACGCACCCCACGCACGAGGTGTCCGTCTGCCCCACTCACGGTGCGATGGACCGAGATGTTAACGCTGCCGTCAACATCGCGGCTAGAGCTGTACCGCGCGTCGCTAAAGCGCGGGTGACGCGGGCGAAAAACCGGAAGCTACAGCAACAGCAGGCGCTCAGGACGCCTATTGCTAGAAACTCGCTAAAGTATCCGGGCAGGGATAGGACCAAAAGTAAGCCTACGCCAAAAAGGAAGAACCATCACCCATTTTCTAAGGGGGTGATTCTTCCTTTACGCCCCGCTAGGGCACAAACGCACAGTTTGGTGGCCAGGGTACTAGCGGACGGCGGCACGTATGGTGTCGCCGGGACCAGTGAGGCGGCGCTCAAACAAGGAAACGCGGCCTACAAAAGTAGGTTATGTTGCCTTATTTGATACTTGATTGCACAAATGGCTGTGTCCGTGGAGAAGCGACGCTAACGTATTGCTACCCCGTAGCCGGTAAGCGCTTGCCGGTGGCGGGGTTTCTCTTTTCGGTATCGTTTTGTGTTTGTGTTGATTTGCGCGCCTGTCGGAAGGTGTGATATTGTGGTGTTAACAGATTCACGGTCGGGCCTCTCGGTTACCTGGTGTAGTTGACGCATAAATGATCGTGACCATGCACAAGTGAAGCGATTCCTTTTGAGCGCCGTTTCCGCCCGCACCAAGGAGTGGTACCGTTTCTGGGTGCGGGTTTCTTTTGTGGGGGATTGTTTTGCGGCGGGTTGTGTTTCGCGTTGGTGTGTGCTATTGTGATGGTGATAGACCTCTGGTCGGGCCTCTCGGTCACGCTGAGCGTGGCCGACGCACAAATGATCGGAGCCATATATGGAGTGAAGCAAGCCCTGAGATGGGTGTGTTTCCGCCCGCAGCCGGGGGGAGGCGTCGCCTCTGGCTGCGGGTTTTCCTTTTCTGGGAGTGTCCGGTTCCGTTTACGCGCGGTGTGTGGGTGGTCGGCTGCGTTCTGTTTGCTGCCGCGCTTTGCCTGATAGGTGTATGGGGGGGAAGCGAAATGCTGTTATGGCAGCGTTAAAGTGCATGTGGGGTGGCCGTGCGCCCCTGCGTGCGTGCCCGCTTGTTGGGACTTTGCGTAAGTGGGTGCGCACGCGATACAGTGGGCGTGTAAGAGAGAAACGAAACGGGGGTATCTTGTGGGACTCGTAAATGTTGTCGATTTGGAGTTGCCGGAGGCGGCGTACACGACTGGGAAGTCACCGTCGCACGCACGCGTCGAAAACCTCCACGACTGCTACAAGGGTGTGACGCGCGGGGATGTGTTGGCGTTGTTGTCGGCGGGCGGCATGTTGCGCGAGCGCGTGAACGGTTCTAGGGTGCAGCGGATGATACCAACGCAGGATGCGGTGGACGCTGGGCTGGTGTTTCGCTGCGGCGGGGTTGCGTTGTGGAGTGTGGATGCGGTGGCCGCGTGGGCGCGCAAAAGCGCGGGCATCAGCCTTGTGCGCGGATACGCGAACCAGCGTGTGAAACAACCAGGCAAGGGCAGTGACGGTTTCGTGTCCGCCACGGACTTGGGGAAACTCTTTAACGTGGGCGGCTCCACTATCGGTAAGTGGCTGGACGCTCTGGGTGTGCGTGAGAATGGTTTGCCGACGAAGAAGGCGGTGAAAGGCGGGTTGGCGCGCGTCGCCGAGATGAATAGTGTCGGCGATTCGGGGAAGAAGGTGGCGCGTCGTTTCGGCTTGTGGGCGCTTGTGCCGGTGCAGGAAATGCTCATGCAGGCGGGGCATCCGCTTGATTTTGACTGGAAGGCCGCGCAGAAGGGGAAGGGCCGTAACAGTGACGTGGAGACGGTGAGCGTGAAGGCGGAGCTGGACGCGCATGTGGCGGCTGTGCGTAATGCTGTGAAGGCTGGTGACGGCGCTGCGTTGGCGCGCGCTGTGGATGCGGTTCCTGAGCGTTTTCGTCGCCCTGTGGAGGCTCGCCTGGGCGTGCCGGGGTTCATTACTGAGGGTCGTTGGCGGGCTGCGTGCGCGTCGATGCACGGCTGACGGGTGTACCCCTGCTCTCGTTCGCTGAAAGTGTGCAGGGGTGTGTAAAAGCGCCGGGCTTGCTCACCGTATGGTGGCCGGTCCGGCGCTTTACTGTCGCACGAGAAGTGGCGCTGTAGGGTGCGTGGTTCCCCTGTTGGCGCGGGTTTACGCCTGCGCGCCTCGGCGTTCGGCAAGGAGCTGCGAGACGGCGAGTGCGGTTTGTGCGCGCCCGTATTCGGGGTGCTCGGCTTGCACCTGCTCCCACAGTTGTTTAGTGAGCGCGAGCGCGGCTTTGCCGTCCTCGCTCGCCCACTGTTCACGTTCTGACGCTTTGAGGCGGCGCTCGATGGTACGCTCCGCTTTCGCTTCCGCCTTACGTCGCATGACGTTAGGTGCCTTGTCTACGGGCGCATTGTGCGTCCAACGGTTCACGACGTGCGAGGCGTGGTCGGTGGTTGCCATGTGGTAATCGCTGAGGCGCGGGAGCGTCTGCCTGAGCTGGCTGGGTGTCCAACCGGCCTGTAGGCGCTCACGTGCCATTGCTTGCACGTGTGGGCTTGTAGCCGCAATTGCATAGTAGTGAGGGAGGCACTTGCGTGTCGTCTCGTAAGCGCTGTCGTCTGTGTCGAAGTTGACGAACATGGTGTGTCTCCTGCTGTTTGTGTGTCAGTGTTTTCCTTGCTGGTTATAGTGTACCACGCGCGGGTGCGACGCGCTTGCTGTTCTTGCTGTGGCGTGTCGGGGTGCGGCGTGGTATGGTTGCGTGTATCTTGATAGGTTTCGTGTCACGCTCGCGCGTGAAGAAAGTGAGTAAGCGTCATGCTTGTTCGAGAAGTTCCTTTTGATAGCCAGGCACTTATTTTGGGCGCTTGTTCCATTATCATGATCTTCTGTTCCGTTTGCTTTGCGGTGGCGATGATATGGGACGACAAGAAGTGGATTGAGGCGTTGATGGAGAAGGTGTGTATTCGTTTTATTCTTCCTCTTGGTCTTGTTTCATCGCGGGCGTGATGGCGACGGGTACGGCCCTGTCGTCAAGTCCGCGCCCCGTCGCTGAGGGCGACTACGAGAGTGTGGGTACCTATACGGCGACGGTGACGCGCGTGTACCCGCACGATGTTGAGGTGGAGACAGAGTATGGCGTATCTCTACCTGTTCCCGCCTCTATGATGCCGGAAGGCGCGAGCGCGGTTGGCACTACTGTGGTGATTGACGTGTCTAAGCTGTCGTCGAAGCCGGGGCTTGAAGTGCAGCGCCCTATCGGCGACGATTCATCTGCTGATTCCAGCGAACCGATTTTTGTTGAAAACGACGCTTGTAAATCGTCGGGTTTGTTGTCGTGCGCTGAGGTGTTCGGTGACGCTAAGGTTGGCGCGAGGTTTTTGCCGGGCTTGTATTACGGTGTAACTGGCGTTCACGCTTCGTGATGTTGGCGCTATCCGGCGCTCGCTACCGTTGGGTGTGCCCAGTACGGTTCTCGCTTTTGTGAAGTGCTTGTGGTGTGTTTCGGCGCGCGTGGTTGGCCGCGTTGTGGTATTATCGTGTAAAGGATAGGGCGCGTAAACTGTCGCCTCAAGTGATTACTGAAAGGTTTTGACAATGCTTGTCTATGAGCATATTGCTGCATGGGAGAAGAAGGTCACCAACGTGGTTTGTGTACTCCTGATTGTTGGGGCGGCTGTCATCTTGATTGTTGGCTCCTCGTTTCCAATGGTTACGGCCTCGTTCTTCGTGGCTGTGATTCTGTGCGCTTATTTTGTGGTGCTCATTCGCGTGATTGCGCCTGACATGATGCGGAAGGTTCTTCCGGTGCCCGACGAGTTCTATAAGCCCCTGGGCGCATTTAACGCGACGGTGCGTAACGTTGCGCCGCATGTCGTAGAGGTTGAAACAGATTCGGGCGCGGTCCTGTTCGCTGACGCTGACGGGGTGCCGGAGGTCGTGTGTTTCCGTGGCGCTCGCGTGGAGGTTGACGCGGCCGTTGTCGTCTCGCCTGCCGGGCAGGGTGATGTGCGCGCTGATGGCGTGGGCGGTTTCGTGGACGCCCGCAACTGCAAGTGTACGGCGGGCTATGGGGCGGATGTTGCTATGGGGGACGAGCCGCGCGGCAAGTGGAATGGTAAGGCGCGTTTTTACGCGGTGACCGCTGTTCGCGCCGCCGACTGACAGCAAAACCTATCAACGGAAGGTTAATGACTATGGGAACAGTAGCGCGGGAAGTTGCTCCCAGCTTCCCTGCCGTGTTGCTCACAATGCTAGTATCGCTTGTAGTGGGCGGCGCTGCATCATACGCGTTCTACCTGTGGCTGGATAAGACGGATGAGACGGCGGGAGGGTGCGCGACCGTTCAGACGGTGATCGCTTTTGTTGCGGCTTTCACGCTCCTGTTCGGCAACTCTACAATGGGCGAGCACTCGGTGAACGTGTCTGAGCTGGCGCACGTCGGAAGCTATGACGGCACGGTGACGGAAGCAAAGTACGCGGATGTGAAGATTGAAACGCGATATGGCGCTGTCGTTGAAATGCCACGCGAAGCGCTAGGCGAGGATGCGGCCGCTGGCGACAAGGCGACTGTGGACGTGTATCTGTTGCCGGGTGGTGACGATCTCCCGTGGTACGCTTCGCGCTCTGAGATTCGCCAGAATGATGGGTGGGTTGATGGCTACAAGGGCAACGGCGCTATCAGCCTCATTGTTTCCTCTGGCGCGTGCGCGGCCAAAGATGAGAACAGCTACAAGTGTGCGGTGACGTACCATCAGGCGTTCAGCGGCGGGAACGGGTATTACCTCATTCAGGTGTCACCCGCTGGTGATGGGGCGCAGTAGTAGCCTGGGCGGACGCTTCTCGTTGACGCTCGCCTTGTGGGCGCTATTGCGCGGTTACGTCAGTGGCCTGGCGGTTTTGCTGTCGGGTCGCGGCCCGTTGGGCGGCTGGGCTTAGAATGTGCCGCCTGTGCGGGGCGGTGTCCGTGTTGCGCCCCGCCCCGCGTTTTTGCGTGCGTGTCGAGCGGTGTGGTTGGCGGCTGGCTTCACGCAGTCGCGCGGCACCTGTGAGAGATTGCGGTCCAGCTAACGTCTGATTGGTCGCGTAGCGCCTGTTCGCGTGCGAGACGTGCATCTAACACGTGTTAGTCGCCACATTTGCGCTCGCGGCTGCGCGCGGTTGCTGCGAAGCGTCGCCGACGTGCGGTTCACTGCGAGCGCGGCGCGGGAACGCGAACGGCGAGAGTCGCAACACGACCGCGCGCCCGCCGCCGATCTCGTGGTATCATTGCATAGATGTAGTTGTATGGCGCATACGGGAAGGAAACAACATAATGTTTGCGCGTATCATGGGCATCGTCAGCCCGAGTATTTTTCTGTCCGCCTCAATCGTATGGGGGCTTTCAACCAGGCATCCTGTCGCGGTGGTTCTTTCTATCGCGCTGGGTGCTGCGGCGGCGTTCATGTCGTTTCGTGCGTGGCGTAGGACAACTGGCGGCGTCGCTGAGCGCCTGACGGGTGTCGAGTGGCGGGAGGTCGTGGACGCTGTGCGCGTGGCGTGGAAGCGGTATTGGAAGAACGCGGCTTTTATCGCCGCGCTTTACGGCCTGAACCTGGTGCTGTCGCTCGCGTTCAAGGGCGCTTATCACTTTCGCGCGTGGGACGTGTTTATGCTGTGGTTTATTGTTGACGCGATGCTGCTCAGCTCATGGGTCGAGCTACTGCGCAAGCGTGTAGGCGACCTCGCGGGCGAGGGTGACGTGTCGTGATGGTGCTGTATGGTGCTGCTCGCCGTAGTCGCGTGCGTCGCATTGTTCTGTTAGCGCACACGTTCGGATACGCTGTGTTGTTGGGCGTTGTCGCGTGCGTTGTTGACGCGGGCGTGTTGCGTGGCTTCCTGGTGGGTGTAGGCGCGCTCATGATGTGGTACTCGCTGTCGTCGTGGCGCGGTCTGCGTAGGTCTCTGACGGAGGCGAGTACGGCCTGGGAGGCTGTTGTGTACTTGTTTTTCGTCCTGTGGGATGTGCTCGCCGCGCCCGTCGGGCTGATGGCTGCGCTCATGTTGTCGAGTGTTGCGGCGGGAGCGTGGTCGTTCGTGCTGTTGTTCCTGTGGGACGGGTTGGGTATAGTGCTGCGGTTTTTCTTGCGCTCGCGATAGATGTGACGTGTTGGTGGCGTGATGGGAAGGTTTGTTGACATGAGCGTGACGCGTGAGCTGGTTTTTGCAGCGTTTGTTGCCATATATTTGTCGTCTGTTCTGATTGCCGTGATGTGCGCGGGTGTCACCCGGTGGCTTTATGGCATTTAGCGTTTCTCTATTATGGGATGTTATATGTATTGGTACCGCTTATGTTTATTGGTTTTTCTGTGAAGATTGCGTTACTCCTGTATCGCGTACTTTTTTAGGTGGGATAGTTGAGTGCGGTTCCGCGCTCCACCTTTCGGCTGTGTTCTCTGAGGCGTCCGCGTGTTCGTCGCGCACCACGCGCTTGCTCGTGCTATACTGGTTCCTGTCGGAAAGATGTAAGTAAGGTTGCGCTTCGCCTGTAAGTGTTCGCGCGTGAAGGAATGAGGTAGAACATGATCGCTGTTGCCGCTAAGGTCGCTAGGTATTTCACGGTGGCCGTGTACGGTCTCATGTGTTTCTGGTTCGTGTTCGGTGTAGGCCAGATGAGCGCCGCTGGCGGTTTCTTCGCTGCCATCGTAGCGGTGGTGATGCTGCTTCGTGTGATGGATGGCTGGAACAATGTTGTTGCCGCCGCCGAATACGAGTACATCATTGGTAGCGGTCGTGCGCGCGTTCTCGCTATCGCTGTGGGAGCGCTGGTCGAGGGTGCGATTGCCTACGGTTTCTACTATCTTTCGCAGTGGGTTGGTGATGCGTCGCCGTGGTGGTACGTCGCCAGGTTCTTCGTGGTGAACACGCTGTTTAGTCTGTGGATGATTGTGTTCGCGTGCGTGTGCGACGTTGACACGTCCGAGGGTAAGAGGATGCGTAAAGCTCTGCGATAGAGCGCGCCTTGTGAGCGGCTGAGAGGACAAGTAAGCGACCGACCGGAACCCGAAACGCCACCACGTTGGCTGGGCAGCCCGGTCGGTCGCTTTGCTGTATCCGCTTGTTGCGCTACTTTTGCGCTTGCGCGCCCCGTTATGGGCGGCTGTGGTGGAGCGCTACGCTGGTGCGGGTTGGCTGGGGGAAGCCGATGGAGATGTCGCCGACGGGCGCGTAGGGGATTTCGCGCCAGTATTGCGCGCGCCGTTCCCATTCTTCCTCGGATACGTTATCGTCGCGGTCGGTATTGTTCCAGTATGAGAAGTCACTGCACCAGTCCTGTGAGGTGAGGGTTTCCGTGTACGCGTGGTTTTCTGAGAGTACCTTAAAGACGACCGTGCCACTGTCGGGGCCGCGCATAATGATTGTATCGTAGAAAATGTCTAGCGGGCTGAGTGTGCGCCTCTCACAGTTTTTGAGGTCCATCATGCGCTGGTAGAGCGCGTCAACCATGTCGAAAGTGCTGCACTGGCTGTATTCGGTTATCCAGGCTGGGAGGACGCGCTGACTGTTGGATGGCAGGTCCACGCGGTAGTCGTCGATGTCTGCGCCCTCCCACGTGATGTTGACGTTGTATCGTAGGCGCTCATCGAGGCGTTGTAGCTGCTCGTTGAATGCGTCAAAGAATACCGGATTGATTGTCTCTCGGATGCGCGCGGCTGCATCAAACGCGTCCATGCTCGCGATGAAGTGGTCGTATGCTTTTGTGCTCACGGTTTCGTGTCCTTTCCAGCCCGATTCGCGTGTGGGGCGTGTCATGTTGTGGCGCGCGTGTTTTGTGCGCGCCGTTTTTCGTTTCTCATGCTACAATAGCAATTGTTTGATAGGCAAAAGCCCGCTCGTGCGATTTGTTGTGCGTGCGATGATTTTCAGGAAGGTGTGGTCAGTCGTGGAGATTCTGGTCGAGACAGTGCCGTTCTCGCTCATTGTGGCGTTGGGGCATGCGCTGTTGGCTGCTATGATTGTGGGGTTCGTTGCTGCTGGCGCTTACGCGTGGACACATAGGGGTAAGGAGCGTGGTGAGCATGAGCTGACCGCCGGTGACCTCTGGGTCGGAGTGGTGTTCCTGCTGTCTCTGGTTTCTGTGCCCGTGGTGTGTGGCGTTTACACGGCGAACACGGAGCGTCACGTGTTGAACAGTAGCGACTACACGCCTTATGGCGTGTATGAAGCGACGGTGGAGCGCGCGACGCTCACCGATTACACAGTGCGAACGGACTATGGCGCTGTTCTGACCGTCCCCTATAGTATGGGGTGGGTTGACGGTCATGTGGATAAGGGTGATCGTGTTGCGTTGGATGTGTCGAGGATGTCCCTTAACGAGAATCAGCGCATCATCATGCGGGGCAGCGACGATATGAGCGTGATGTTCATGCGGGATGAGGCTTGCGTGAGCCGGTTTGATTCTCGTGGCGCTCGCGTCTCTAATGGTGTGGAGTGTCATCGTGCTTTCGGCGATACCGAGTACAAGGGTAGTGTCTTGCTCGGTGGCGGCGGCACCTACTACGTGTTGACCGGCGTGTCTCGCCTGTAATCTGTCCCCGTCGCCGGGGCGTGTTGGCGGCGTTGGCGTGCGCGTGTGCGTCAGCGCCGCTTTCGCGTATGCTGTGCGCTGTCGTGTGGTGGCGGTTCGCGCGACTGGGTGGGTGCCCTTGCGCGGCAGTGTTGCGGCGTGATTGGTGAGGTTTTGACGCGGATGCTTACGCTTGCATATATTTTAGTTTGCAGAGTAAGTTTTGTGCGTTATCGTGTCAACGGGCGCGCATGGCGTGCGCCGGGTGGTGCGTGAGAAGGGGAAGGGGCCGTAGTAGGTGGCTGTTAAAAAGAGTGCGGGCGGTAGTAAAGGTGCTGGCGGCAAGCGGGGTGGTTTCCGTGAGGAGAAGCTGCAAGTCCTGTCTGATCGCGAGCATTTGTTGAAGCGGTTGTCGTTGACGTTCGGTGTCCAGGAGGACGACGGGGAGACGATGAGTCGTCAGAAGCAGAAGGCCGTCATGGAGACGGTTGAGAACGCTTTTGACCAGGTGCTTAAAGGGTACGCGTCGCGTGTGCGCGTCGAGTTCAACAAGGACAGGTCTTTCACTGTTCAGGATAACGGTATTGGTTTGCCGGTGTCTGAGCAGACGGACGAGCATGGCGTGGTGGGGTCGGGCGTGTATTATGCGATTGGTCGCACAAAAACTTCCAGTAACTACGGTGATAATCATTCGGCGGTGGGCACGAACGGCGTGGGTTTCTCGTCTGTCGTGTTGATTGCTGCGCGCGTGGACGCGGTGACGTGGAAGAGCGGCCGCGAGTTCCGCCTCTCGTTTAAGGATGGTCAGCCGGGGTATTTCGACGCTGATAACGGCCCGGATGACGCGTTTACGCCGGTTGACCCGCGCGTGCTGCACGAGACGGTAGACACGCGCTCTAAGAGTGAGCGTGCCGGGTGGGAGGAAGGCACGAGGTTCACCGTGTGGCTGGACGATACGGTGTTCCAGTCGGATAACCCGTATTCGGATGTGGACGCTGCGCAGAGGGTGAAGCGCACGTGCGCGCTCACCCCCGGCATGGAGGCGACCGTCACCAGTTTCCAGGAGCTTGCAAGTGGCGCGGGCGAGGCTGCGAACCTGGGCGGTGCCATCGACAAGGGTATGGGCGCGTGGACTGCCACCTACAAGTTTGAGGGTGACGAGGGTGTGCAAACCCTGTTGGAGGATGCCGCGCCCCGTAAGCTGGCGACAGACCCGTTCCACGTGTCCGCGTCTAGTACCGTGTGGCTGAAAACGTCGGCCCTGCGACCGGGGGATGATCCTCGTGGCGTTTCTGCGGCGGCGGGTGAGCGCGAGGTGCCCATGTCGGCGGACCTGTGGTTTACGTGGTGCGACGCGCCATCGGAGCATGTGGAAACGTTCAGTAACACCGTGTTTACTCGCCTGGGCGGTAAGCATTATGTGGCGTTCCAGAAGGCTCTCACTCAGGCTGTGAATAAGCGCCTGCGGTCCATGAAAAAGGGTTTGAGCGTCAAAGACCCGGACGTGACGTATGAGGACGTGGCGCACGGCCTCGTCGCCGTCGTGAGCACGAGGATGCCGGGCGCAACCTATTCTAACCAGGCGAAAGACCAGTTGGACGGTTCGCGCGCCGTGTCGAACGCCCTCGTGAAGATGATGAGCGGCCCGTTGGAAGAATGGGCGATGGGCCGCGACAAGAACGTTCCGGCAGTGTGTGAGCGCGTGTTGAAGGCGGCGCGCGCCCGGTTGAGCGCGCAGAAGAAGGTGGACGCGTCGCTCGCGTCTGCGAAGATCGCGAAAGCTGCGTTGCCTGCGAAGCTCGTAGAAGCTGAGGGCGCTGGCACGGGTGCGACGACGTTCCTGATGGTGTGTGAGGGTGATTCGGCTGTGTCCGGTTTGAAGCGCGCTCGCACCCTGGATTGTGCGCTGTTGGGTGTGCGCGGTAAGGGTATTAACGCGTTGAAGGCGTCCACGGAGAAGGTGCTCGCTAATGGTGAGGTGAAAGACCTGATTAACGCTGTTGGCGCGGGTTTTGGAGCGTCGTTCGACCTGGGCGCTATGCGGTATCCGGGTGGTATTGTGATTGCGACGGACGCTGACCCTGACGGCTCGCATATTGCGACGCTCCTGTACGTGATCGTGGATAAGCTATTCCCCGGTCTCATTGATGCTGGCCTGTTGTTCCAGGTGAAAACCCCTTTGGCGGTCGTGTCTGTGAAGAACGGTGACGGTGCTGGTGGCGTGGTGGAGTTGCCTGCGTTCACGCTGTCGGAGGCTCACGACATGATGCGGCAATTGGCTGACGCTGGACTCTCGTATTCGACCGACTATATGAAGGGGTTGGGTGAGTCCACGAGCGAGCGACTACACCAGTACGCGTTCAGCTCGGAGAAGTGTTGGCAGCGGGTGGAGCGCCGCGACGTGGAGGAAACGGAGCGCGTGCTGGACGTTATCTTTGGTGGCGACACGGAGAAGCGTAAAGAGTGGATTATGAGTCTGGGCGCTGGCGTGGAAGTGTCGGACTGACGCGAACGGCAAACAACTAGCATCACCTGGCGGTAAGAGGAAAGAAAGAGCAACAAGAGCATGGCAGCAGGTAAAACAGTTAAGCTGACGAAGAGCCAGCAAAAACTCATCGAACAGCTACAGGAGAGCGTCGGCCAGAGGACAGGTATTGTCGCAACCGACAGTGCCGGCTGGCTAGAGGAAAACTATGGTGAGTACGCGATTTCAACGGTAGCGTCGCGCGCTATCCCCAGCGTGTACAGTGGCTTCAAGCCGGTCCACGCGCGCATCCTATGGACGGCACTCACGAGCGGTCTCACCCCATCAGCGAAGCATAAGAAAACCGCGTCGTTCGCGGGTCTCGTGCTCGCTTATCACCCGCACGGTGACGCGAGTGTGCAGGAGGCCGTGTACACGGTGGCGCAGCCGTTCCGCATGAGGGTTCCCCTCGTTGACGTGAAGGGCAGTGTGGGCTTGCATTTTGGTGACAAGCCTGCGGCGGCGAGGTACACGGAGTCCCGCCTGTCTGACGCTGGTTTGGCGTGCGTCGTGGAAGCAAAGAGCGGTGCGTGTGAGTTCAAGCCGAACTACGATGAGACGACGACGGAGCCGGTGGACCTGCCCGTCAAGTTCAATAATGCTGTGGTGAACGGTACGCCGAACAGTATGGCGGTGGGTTTCGCGGTGAACACGCCAAGTCACAACCCGGACGAAGTGCTGGCAGCGAACCTGTTGCTCCTGCGCCGCCCAGACGCGACCGTGGACGAAGTGCTCGCCGTCATGCCCGGACCCGACTTTCCGACAGGCGCGCACGTGTACGACAAAGACCAGGCGGGCGCACGCGACTACTACACGACCGGCAAGGGGCGTTTCGTCACGCGCGCCACCGTGAGCGTGGAGCCGCTACCCAGGGGCGCGTCCAAAGATCGTCGTCACGGAACTACCCTACGGCGTAAGTGTCGGTGACGTTCTCGCACAGATCAACGAGAAGAGCGAAGAACAGCCGCCGAAAACGAAGAAGGGCAAGCCCATTCCGGCGGTGGAGGCGTTCGAGAAGGGTATTACCAGCGCGTCCAACAAGAGTAACAAGGACCAGCGCCTAGAGATTGTTGTTCACCGACAGTGGCAGGCTGGTCGCGTGTTGGACGCGTTGTGGAAGTACACGAGCATGGAGGCCGCGTTCAACGTCAACAACACGTTCCTCGTGGACGGCCGTCCCCGCCAGTTGGGTACTATCGAGTGTATGAGGCTGTTCCTGGATTACCGTCGCGCGTGTGTGGCTCGGCGTACTCGTGAGCGTGTGGGCGCGATTGATGCTCGCCTCTCCCAGCTCGCAGCCCTGTTGACGGTGATTGGTGATGTGGATACGGCCATTGCGCTTATTAGGGAAGCGAAAACGCCTGGTGACGCGCAAAAAGCGCTCATGGCGCGCTTCCAGATCAGCGAGTTTCAAGCGTCGTACATTCTGTCTATGCAGTTGCGTCGGCTCACGAAGGCCGACGGCGACCAAATTAGGGCAGAGGACAAGGCGCTGCGCGAGGAAAAGAAGCAGCTAGAGTTGGTGCTCTCTGACGCGGATGCGATGAATGACCTCATTGAAAGCGAGCTAGTGGACACCCACAAACTCATCTCTAGTCCGCGCCTCACAGTCCTCCACAACGCGGACCCGGCTGAGGATGCTATGGCGGGTGCGGATGGTGATGCCGCTGGCGTTGCTGGCGTGGGTGGTGACCTTGCGTCCGGCGACCTGCATGTGAGCGTTCTCAGTGGCGGAGCCGTCGTGTGTTCCACAAGCCCGTGGAAGTACCCGCCCAGGACGCGCGCATACAAGCACGGTGTCATCATGTCGTCGTTTACTGTTCCCGCCGATAAGCGCACGGATGGCGGCGGTGAACTGTTGCTCGTGTGCGATAACGGTGAGGGCGTGAAGGTTCCCGTGTCGTTCTTCCATGACGGGGTTCCTGCGACCGCGAAAACCCTCGGAGTCACCCTCCCCGGCAACCTGATTGGCGTGAGCGTGGTGGATGGTGGCGGCGATAACGCTTACGGCCTTGTTGTCGCGTCCGAGATGGGTGTGGTGAAGCGAGTGAAGCCTGATTATCCTTTGCGCGCGGACACGGTTCCCGTGTGCGCTCTCGCCGACGGGGACCGTCTGGTGTCTGCCGTCCACGTGAGCGAGTCGGAGAGCGCGGGCGTGGACATGGTGTTCATCACAAGGGGTGGTAAGGTGTTGCGCGCTGACGCGGGTAAGGTGCGTGCCGCCGGGTGCCGCGCGGGCGGTGTTGCTGGTATTGGCTTGGCTGACGGTGACAGTGTGATCGCGTTCAACGCCATCCCCTCGTCTCAGGCGGGCGTCGCGCTGGTGGTGTCCTTGTCGGATGCTGGTGGTGGTCTCATTCGTGAGGGCGCGTGGAAGGCAACCAGCCTGGCCGAGTTTAACGTGAAGGGCAGGGGTACGGGCGGTATGGCTGTGCGCGTGAACCGTAAGCGCGAAAGCGACTTACTGTTCGCGGGCGTGGCTGTTGGCGCTCCCGAGGCCGTTGCTGTCGCCGATAACGACGGCGGCGTGACTGTGGGGTTGCCGGTCGCCGTGTCTACTCGTTCGTCCAGTGGCGGCGAGTTCGTGTCTGTTGCGTCCGTGCCGGTTGCGGTCGGACGCGTGTGACGGTAAACATGGGGCGGTGGATGTTTGTTTTCTCCACCGCCCCTGTGTTATCGTTATGGTGTGAGAGAAGGGAGCGCTTGTGGCATTTTTTGAGTACCGTTACCAGGGCTACGCCGTGTCGTTTGGCAGCGCTCTTGGTGACGCGTTCGCCGAGAGTGTGCGGCGCACGGCGGGGTCGCCGCGTTTTCGCGGGTGGCGCGTCAGAAGCGCGTCCGTGAGCGTAGAGCCTGTGGATGGTTCCGATCTTGTGGACGTGTATGTGTCCGCTGAGGTTGGAGGGGAGTCGGCGGTCACGGGTGAGCGTGCGTTTGAGGCGCTTGTGCGCGGGTCTGCCGGGGCTGTTGGCGTGCGCGTGTATGGGTTTGACGCGCCGGAGGATTGTCCGCTTGGCGTGCATGATCTGGCAGTGGCTTCGTCAGCGTGTTACGGGTAGCGTGCGGCCGTCCTGCTCTGGATATGCCCCGTTTGCCCCTGTTCTTGTTGTTTGCTATTGTGTGTGGTTGTTCTGGCCGTTTCTGGCGGTTGGTTTCTTTTCTTTTTTCTTCGTGTGAGAGGTTGATTGTTTTGTCGATTCAGACTGGCCGCATGTTTGCGGTTGTTCCCGTGTCCGCTGTCAAGGGGTTCGCGTCCGGCGCGCGTCCCGGTGAGTTGGTGTCGAGCGTGTTCCCGTGGGCGCAGGGATGCCCGGCGACCGTATATGAGAATGAGGGCGTTGTGAGCGTTGACGTGACGGACCTTGTGTGCCGTCGCGATTACGCGAACCTTGATTGGTTGCGTGCCGACATGCTGCCCGCCGTGCGTGACCTGATGGGCCGCGTGTTTGACGAGACGCCGGAGTTGTTTTCCTCTCGTGTCGTTCGAGGGTGTGTTCTTTGAGGTGGGGGAGCGTCCGGGCGTGTGGCGCGTGAGTGTTCCCGCGTCGTCTGGTGGTGACCGTGAAATGGTTGCGACGCGCGCGTGGGACGGCGGTGTCATTGCCGTGTCTGGTGGCGTGGTTGCTCCTGTCGCCGAGTGAGCCGCGTGTAGCGTAACGGTGGCGCTTGTCTGGTTGCGTGTGCGCCAGTTCGTGTGCTATTGTGTGAATGTCTTGCCTGCCACGTGTAGGTGGAGCATCTGGGACCGTACCCGTCCGTTTGTCGGGGTGCGGTCCCTGCCTTTTATGTGACGAGTTTTACCGTGCTGTCAACGTTCGCATGGTTGTGCGCGAGGCTACTGGCGTGCTATTGTTTGTCTCGTCAGCGTCGCGTGCGCACCCTTTGTGTGGGGTGTGCGCGCGTTTTTCGTGCCCGCGCGCCGTATCGGTGGCGCGCGGTTGATTGAATGAGGAGAGATACAGTGGTTTACCGTGTTCTGGATGTTGTTCGTGAGTTTTTCCTTGGTGAGGGTGTGCCGGATTGGGCGGCTCGTGGTGTTGCCGACCAGGGTCAGCGTGCGAATGTGGCGCATTTGGAAGCTGCGACTGTGGCGTTGAACTCGCGCCGCTGATGTGCGTGCGTTGTTGATCTGAGCGTGTGGGCGCGTCCCTGGTTGGGGCGCGCCTTTTGCGTACCATCGCGGCTATAGCATGAGTGCAATGTTGACCTGTTGCGCGCGAACGGCGATGTGTGTTGAGTCTATAGGTTGAGCGTTTTGTTGCGCGACTTTCTCGCCGCGTTTTGTTGTGCCCGCCGTGTCTGCGCTTGTTTCGCGCGCGTTAGTGGTTCTTTCGCGTTTCTAACACGTGTTAGTCGCTTGGTTTTACCCTGCGGTTACCGTGCCGTATGTTCGCCGCTAAGCTCTTGCGAATACAAGTGAGCGCTCCGCCGCATGTACGCGTGTGACGCGCTTTTGCTTGCCCTTGGTCGATACTGGCCGGTTGTGCTAGTCGTTGCTTGCGGAGGTGTCCTGTAGCGCCCAGGCGAGGTTGTCGTTAAGTTCCTGCTCGGTGTCGCAGTTGGATGCTGAGTCGAGGATGCGCCAGAGGTATTCGTCCCAGAGGTCGCGGTGTGGCGAGTAGTCGTCAATGAGGTAGTCGGCGACATCCTTGGGCCGCTTGAACTCTACGTTGTGGAGCCAGTGGGCGAACACGGGCAGGTTCACGTCGAGGACAATGTGGTCGCCCCAGCTAGAGAACCAGCCGTCAATCGTATGCTTGTCGCCGTGGTTGGTCGTGAACTCGTACGTGGGATGATCGAGCGTCCCCGTGTACATGCAGTCCTCGCATGTCCCGTCGGTGTCCTCGTATGTGTTGGACTGGAAGTCGGTGAGCCGTAGTTGCATCGTTTGTCCTCCTGGTCTTTCTTTCGTGTGCGATTTGGTGTGTACACGCCAACGATAACATGCTTGTGGTGGTTCTGTCACAAGCGCCCGTGTCGCGTAGCACATATGTTGTGTGTCTCCTGTCTGCCGATGACGCATGTGGTATGATGGTGGGTATGGATACTAAAAAAGGTGAGCGCCCGCGTGGCGCAAGTGAATAATGTTCCGGCCGCGTCCCGCGTGAGCATGGAGCGCGCCGCGTATGGTGATGTTGCCGCCCACGATGGTGGCGTGTTCCACTGCTATACGATGCGTAACCCGGATGAGGGTGACGCGTATGACGGTGAGCGCGTGCGCGTGGGCGTGAAGCGCGGCACCGGATACCACATTGGTATGACGCGTTTCCTGTCGGCGACGGCCTACTACGAGGCGGACAAGGATAAGCCTTATGGTCAGCGTTTGAGCGCCACCGTGCGTGAGCTTGGCACGCATTATGGTGTGCGCATGGAGGTCGTTGCTCCCGCGCACGTCGCTTCTCTCCTCGCGTCCACCTACCATGTCACCCCCACGGGCGAGGCGGGTATCGCGAGCGTGCTGAATAGCGGCAACGCTCTCATGGTCGCGTTTGAGGATGCGATGGAACGCACATACGTGCCGACGCTGGTGAGTGAGGCGGCGTGGCTGAACTCGCGCAACCACGCGGTCGTGAGCGCCTTGTCGATGCTCGGCCAGTTTGATGCGGTGTCGCCGCGTAATGTGCTTGCCCAGTGGCGTGAGCGCGTGGAGGCGGCTGTCGCGTCTGCCGGTGTCGAGGGTGTGCCGCTCGCCCCGGTGGTGGAGGCGGTGTTGGGTGTTCTCGCCCCGTACAGGTGGTTCACGTACACGGTCACCGTGGAGAGTGATACGGCGAGCGTGTGGAGCGCCGCCGAGAGCGACAAGAACGGGTGCGGTGAGTTGTGGGCGCTGCACCGTCTGATCGCTGAGGCGTGGAGCGCCCGCCCGTCCGACGAAATCTAAAACGCCACCCGCCCCGCCCGCGAGAAGGAAAAGTTGCGGGCGGAGTGTTCGCGTTTGTGTGGTGCGCCCGCTTGGTTGTTGTCAACGACGGTTCGGCGCGCAGACCACACAACCAACGTGGTATAATCAACTAACGGCAACAAAAACCAACGAAACGAAAGAGAGAAAACAAGATGAGCGCAATGTGGAGCCGCATCCGAGAGAGCCGCGCAGGTATTGCCGCAACCGTGGCAGTCATTGCGGCGGCGCTGCTAGTTCCGTTCGGGTACACGGTGCATGTGCGTAATGAGACGATTCGACTAGAGAACCGCGTGGAGGCTGGCGCATCCCAGGTGGACACGGTCATTCAGAAGCGACTGGACTCGCTGAATCAGCTTGTGCGCACCGCGCAGGAGAGCGCACAGTTCGAGTCTGACGCAATTAACCGCATCATTGAGGCGCGCGACAAGACCGCTTCGGGTGACGTGGAGGGAGCGAACCTGACTATCAACGCTGTCGCTGAACAGTACCCGGAAATGAAGTCCGTCTCGCTGTTCGCTAACGTCCAGTCGGAAACGTCGCTCGTTGAGAATCAGCTCAACGCCGCGAGGACGGCAAACAATGTGGACGTGCGCGAGTATCGTAACTATGTGCGCCAGTGGCCGCACTCGATGGTCCTGTCCTGGCAGGGTTATGAGGAGAAGCCGTACCAGTTGTTCCAGGCGACCGGCGGCGCAAAGGATTATTCGCCGTCGTCCGTGTGGGGAGAGAAGTAACACAAGCGCGGCCTCCCCTGTGCTCACTGACGCTATCGGTGGCACGGCGGGCGGTTGTGTGAACGTGGCAGAGGCGTGAGAGAAAGGATGGCGCATTGTGTTCACTGTAGCCGATAAGGTGCATCGTGTGACGGGGTTCGCGTCGGCGACTGCCCGCTGGCTGCGCGAAACGACTGTCGAGTGGCGTGAGCTTGTGAGCGACCCGCCAGGGTTTCGACTCGTATGCGGTTTTCGCCGCGTGCGTGGCAACCATCCCGCTCGTATTCATGCCGCTGTTGTCGATGTCAAGGGCCGCTGTCCAGGCGGAAAACGATCAGGTTCTTCTCGCTACTGTGGTGGAAACGCCGGAACAGTTCAACTGGGCTGTGGACACGCAACTGGGGAACATTCTCCTCCACGACACCGTGAATGTCCCAGAGGGTATGAACGCTACTGTGGACGGCGCTTACGTGAGCGAGGGCGCAGCTTTCGGGTTCGGCTGGTACCGGGAGGAAGAACACCTAGTGTCTCACACGGAGACATACTCGTGTGGCAGTAAGGGTGAGACGTGTACTCGCACCGTGTGGGAATGGGAGTGGGAAGGCGCTGGCAGTTCGTGGGATTGGATTGATACCGCATCGTTTAAGGGTCGCGAAGTTCCGACGGAGTTTTTGGGCGCGAAGTACGAGTGGCTAGACCCGTCACGGGACGTGGTGTTCCCGGAGGGGACTCGCTTTCACGGGATGAACGTGTCAGGCGGTTACGTGTATGAAACGTCTACAATCCGGTACACGTTTAAGGCTGCTCGCGGCGGCTACGACGGGAGTGTGACGCTCCACGCGGGTGAAGGCGGGCAGTTGTCGAAGGTTGCCGACTTTCAGCGCGGCAAGAGCGTGGAAGAATATCGCGAGTCGTACACGTCAACGGCGCGCGCCTACATTATGCCGGTCATTGTAGAGGTGCTGGTGTTGATTGTCGTGTGCGCTGTGACGTATGCGTTGGTGATGCGGGCTGCTGAGCGCATATGACAGCTGAGGTTTTCGTTGATATTGGCTATATAGCTGGTGTTTAGTGTATTTTTTTGGGAGGGTGCGTTGGCTAAAAACCAGACGTACAAGGCGTTTGTCGCGCGCCCGACCCATGTTCTAGGTTTGGACGGTGAACTACTAGATGGTGCGCCCATTTTGGCTGGACTTGCATCTGAGGTTCGGGACATCTCGGCTTATGCGACCTATCTGGTTCGCAACGACGATTCTCTAGGCGGCGAGCTGGTGCGGGCTACCGCGACGGCTCCCGCTGTGGCGGGTCGCCAAGCGGGCGTTACTATGCCTGATTTTCTAGTGTCGGGTAAGAGCGGTAGGTCGCGTAAAGAGTTCCTGGTTCAGCATCGTGTGGTCACCGAGTTTCGTTCCTACCAGGAGCGTGTTAAGGCTGCGAGCGGCGAGAGTTCCAAGTATGTGAGCCAAGGTTGGAAGCGTACTGTAGACGCTTCCGCTCCGTCGTATGGTGAGGATTACGTGAACCTGGGGGCGGTGGATAGGTGTTACGCCGCCATTGAAAATAACCCTTTTCTTGATGGTGAGATTGTCCTGAAGCTGGTTATTCAGGGCGCATGGTATCGGCTGATCTTCGACTTCGACAACAAGAGGTTCCGCGAGGGGAGAGTCACCCTGCCCGTCATTAAGGTCGAGGATGGTCAGCCGGTTTTCATCTTCACGGTCGTAACAGATAACCCGGTTGTCCAGTTTTCGGGAGACTATACTATCGGAGTGGACGTAGGAATCAACAACTATGCCACCGTCGTAGTGCGCGACGTGAAAACCGGGCGGATAGTGCATGAGACGACACTCTCCCAGCGGGTACACTCACTCTGGAACAGTGTACGCGCGTCTGAGCAACAAGTACGCGCCCTGCGTCGGAAAGCAGGGACGTTACTTCATGATCGGCAAGAGCGCATGGCGGCGTTGGATGAGGCGCAGCTTCACCGGGAGTCGGCATCCAGGAAGAAACGCGAGTTGGCAATTCTCGCCGCACAGGAGATAGCCGATCTCTCCCACACGTGGGGTAACGCCGTCGTGGCTGTGGAAGATTTAAGCTGGGTGGCGAACACGATGAGCAGCGGCAGGTGGAACCGAGGCGAGCTTGTGCGGTGGTTGATTCACTACGTGTCACAGAATGGCGGGTGGGTCGTTGCGGTGAACCCTGCGCGCACATCGCAACTGTGCTATAAATGCGGAGCGAAGGTAGCGCACCCCACGCACGAGGTATCCGTCTGCCCCGAGCATGGGGTGATGGACCGGGACATGAACGCTGCGGTGAACATCGCCGCACGTGCTGTTCCGCGCGTGGCTAAAGCAAGGGTGACGCGGGAGAAAAACCGGAAACTCAGGCCACAGTCGCCGCTTAGGGACGCCTGCGGCTAGGGAACTCGTTGAAGTATCAAGGGCGGGACAGGACGAAAAAAACGCTCCTACCCTGAAAAGGAAGAAACACCACCGAATCTTTAGGGAGGTGAATCTTCCTGTATGCCCCGCTAGGGCACAAGCGTATCGCTTGGAGGCCAGGGTACTAGCGGACAAAAGCGCATGTGGCGCTCTGGGGACCAGTCGGGCGGCGCTCAAACAAGGAAACATTGCCTACGAATGTAGGTTATGTAGCCTTATTTGATACTGTTCGTGTTGCGCGCGCGTTTTGGCTTGTGGTAACGTATGCGGTAACAGGAAGCCCCACACAATAGGGGGTGTCCCCGCAAAAGGGGGCGAGAGAACGTGATGGGGGAACCATTTTGACGAATAATAACAAGACCAACGATGGCGGCGGTCAGGCGGCGCGAAAGCCAGCTACTACTGGCGGTGGTGGCGTGGCGTCTGCCCCGGTGTTGGGGTGGGGTGAGCGCGCGAGCATGTTCGTGGATGAGACGGGGTACACGCCTGTCCCCGAGGGTGGCGAGGCGACGGCCATCTCGTCCGCTGACATTGGTGTTGACGCGTATGAGCGTTTCAAGGAACTGCTTGGCCGCGACGTGGTGCGCTGCGTGAGCGTGGAGTCGTTTTCTACTGAGTCGATGAATGGTGCAGCGTTGTGCGCGTATGCGCTGTCAGTGGCGGGAGAGTATGCGACCGGCGGCACCGGGTGGGGTACCCTAGTGGTTCCGGTCACGGGCGCGGGTAGCGCGGAAATGGTGGCGCGGCTCCTCGATTTTGACGAGACGGTTGCTGAGGGGCTTGTGGTGTTGTCTCCCGATTTGAGTCCCGGCGGCGCTATCCAGGGTGCGGCGCGTAACGGAGCGGTGTGGGCGCGCCGCGTGAGCGCGTTGTGTGGGCGTGTCGTGGCTGCTGGTGGCGTGGTAGTGTCGATGCCTGCCGGGTGGCAGGATTGGCGTATTCACCTGGCGGGTTACGTGGCTGCTGGTCAGGGCGTTGTGGGCTATCATGTTGATGGTGGCGGCGTGTATGACGCGTTGCGGTTTGCGGCGCGTGGTCTGGGTGTTCCGGTGTTCGCTGTGAAGTCGTATGCTGACCGTGGGCGCGCGGGGTTTGACGTGTTGTGCCGCTGGTATGAGGGCGCGGTTGTGCGCTCGTTTACGCAGAGCGTGTGCGTGTCGCGCGCGGGCGTGGATGACGTTGTAGAAAAGACCTATTCGGACGCAGACCCTCTCTACCATGAGGCGATTGTGTTCCGTTTGCGGCGTAATGAGTGTCGTCGCGCGGCGAAAAAGTATAAGTGTTTGCCTGTGGAGGAGAGAGCGTCTGCGGGGTTTGGTGTGCCGCGTCCAGGCGAGGAGCGCGAGTGGGGGTTGAGTGGTGAGTTTCACGCTGTGAAGTAACTCTTTCTTTCTTTCTTTCTTTCTGGTTGGGGTGCGGGCTGTCTCGTGTGGGTGGCCCGCGCCCCGTTTTTGTTTGTTGTCTGCTTCTCTTTCGCTCGTATTTCTTTCTTTTCCCTCTTCTTCCCGTTGTTGACTACTGTTTGTGTCGCGTGTTTTTGCTTTCTATGTGGCCGCGCTCGTTGTTGCCTGTTTGTGCTATTTCGTTCCTGTTATTACTGTTTTGTTGCACTTCTCTTTGCTACGTAGTGTTTGTTGTCGCGTGGTTGGGGTGCGCGGTTTTGTGTGGAAGGGTTGTGGCTCCTGTGGTGGGTGTCTTTCCTGGTGATGGTGTTGGCGCGGACGCGTCTGGCGTGGTTGATGTCGTGCTGTGGGTGGACGTGGAGGCGACGGGTGTTGACGCGGACTGTGAGCGCTTGTTGGAGGTTGCGGGCGTGGTGACGGACATGTCGGGGCGCACGCTCGGGTTGGAGCCGTTTAGTTGCGTCGTGGACCTGGGGAGCGCCGTGGAGGCTGAGCGCGTTGTGGATGGTTTGCGCGGGCGTGTGGCGGTGATGCACGCGCGTAGCGGCCTGTCCGAGAGCGTGAGGCGCGCGGGCGGGTCTGGCATGGTGACTGGGCTTGTTGACATGGAGATGTGCGCGTGGTTGGAGGAGTGCGCGGACGCTTTCGTGGGGTTGCATGGCGGCGAGTCGTACCGGGTGTGGCTGGGCGGGAACAGTGTTCACGCTGACCGTGGGTTTGTGAAGCGTTTTCTGCCGTGCGTGTACGCGTCGTTGGACCATCGGGTGTTGGACGCGTCGAGCGTTGCCCGTTTCCTGCGTGCGGGCGGCGTGAACGTTGCGTGGGTGGCTGATAACCCTGCCAAGCATCGTGCGTTGCCTGACGTGTTGGGGTGCGTGCGCCAGTATAAGGAGATGTTGCGCGCTGTTTCTGAGCCTGGCGCTCGCTAGGTGAATGGAGGTGACGCGGCGGGAGTGCAGTATGGTGTGTGGTTTCGCGCTCTCGTCACCTCCGTGTTACTGTGGTGTTCATGGTTAATACTGATTCTGTTCTTGTTTCTTCTTTCCCGTCCGCGACCGTTGATGGCGGGTATGATGGTTCGTACACGCGGCGTATGGCGCGTTCGTATGGGTCGAAGTGGGATGCGCTGCGCGGTCATGTGCGTCCGGGCGTGAGGGTGCTTGATTTCGGGTGTGGGATGCCGGAGAACGCGCGTCTCTTGCGTGACCTGGTGGAGGGTGCGGGCGGCGAGTATTATTGCCATGACGCGCATCCTGACGTTGAGGCTGCGATGTGTGTTGACGGTGGGTTTCGCCATGTGAGCGTGGGTGACCTGTCTGAGTACGTGGGTGTGTTTGATGTGGTGTTCATGTCGAGTGTTGTCCATGAGATGTTGACGCCCGCGTGTAAGCCGGGCAACGTTGCGAACGCGGCGCTGTTCGAGCTGATCGGTCGCCTGGTGGCACCGTCTGGGTGTATTGTTGTCCGTGATTGGGCTGACTACGCTGTGGGTGCGCAAGATGGTTCACTGCCCGCATCTCTTGATCTCGTAGATGAGGGCGCGGCGCGCGAGGTTGCACAGTGGGCGGATGCGATGGTTGCTCACGGTGTGATTGCTGGCGGCTCTGCGCGAATCGAGTCGCGTCATGGTGATTGGGTGCTTACTGGCAAGCGCGCGAGCGTGTGCGAGGTGTTCTTGCACGCGGTGTGGGGGCTTGGGTCGATTGAGCGCGAGTCTCGGGAGCGATACTGTAGCGCGGCGTTTGGTTCTCCCGGCGGGTTTATGCAGTGGTTTTATGGGTCGCGCGGGTTCGCTGTCGAGGGCTGCAATGTGTTTTATGATGAGGGGTTCGCGCGTCACGGGGCGCGGCTTTTCAGCTTGGATGACGGATTGCCGTGCGCGACAAAGGCTGTGACGGTTCTACGTAAGGGCGTTCGTTGACCTCGCACTCGCCTATGTGACGTGGTTCACTTGTTTTCGTGTTGACGTGGCGCGCGTTCGTGGGATATGATTAACCCTGTGAGTGATTGAGGGTCAAGTGAGCGCCCCTCTCACAGGGCCTCCAACGGGCCGGTCGAAAAGGCGGGCGTTGGAGAGGAACCGAGAGGGTCGCTCACAGGTTGACAGAGTGTCGCGAACACAGATAAGATAACAACATAACGGCGTATGGCTCAGTTTGGTAGAGCGCCCGCTTTGGGAGCGGGAGGCCGCAGGTTCAAGTCCTGCTACGCCGACAGATGCCAACCTTAACCAAGTTGGTATCGCGGGGGCACGCTTCCTCGCGCCTGGTAGTTCGGGCAAAGACCTTGTGCATACGTCAACGGTAGACCAGCGGGCATTTGCCTGATGCGACCCCGGTTCGACTCCGGGATGCAGAGCTGAAATAATACAATAAGGGTCTCTAGCTTAATTAGAGGAAGCAAGGCGGTGTTCTAGGCCCGCTAAGTGACTCTCCGGGTAAAGCGGCCGGCCGGAGTGCCGGAGAGATAATGGTTCGATCCCATTGCGACCCACAGCGCCAATCTGGTGACCTGAGTAGAAGTTACGGGTTCGAGTCCCGTCACTGGCCCCGCAAAGGCCGGTGTAGCTTAATTGGGAAAGCCCAAAAGGGAGACGGGTTCAATTCCCGTGGCGTAGAGAACAGAATACTAGGAAGTTCTCGGAACGTGGGTAGCTCCCACGCTTTGGGCCGTTAGCTCAATTGGTAGAGCACCTGCCTTGCAAGCAGGAGGTCGCAGGTTCGATTCCTGTACGGTCCACTGAGGTTAGCTTACGGTAAAGCGCCCAACAATTCAGGCACGATCCTGCCTAGTCTGTTTGGGAGAGTGGGTTCGATTCCCGCAACCTCTGGTAGCGCCCGTCATTTTCGAGCGCACACCGACTAATGGCTGATAACCACGAGTCGGCGGGTGCGCGGCGGGCGCGGGAGGAAAGGTGATGACCGCCTCCTAAGTAGCGCCACTGGTGTGGTCGCTTGCGCAGACATGCGCATGTGAGCGGGTTCGATTCTCGCCGTTACACAATGCGCCCGATACCGCCGGTTAAGGCCCACACGATGTGAGTGGGTGCTCCCGCGCGGTGTAGGGAGGCAGAGCGCGGGCCAGCCCCGAAGCTCCCGTGGAGGTGTCTGACTCCACGGGGCGGCTAAGGGGCCCGCGTGGGCCAGTCCAGACAGGCTGGCTTTTCTGGACCGTTAGCTCAGACGGTAGAGCATCGGCATCACACGCCGAGGGTCGCAGGTTCAATCCCTGCACGGTCCACAATGCGTAGCTTAAGCGGGTGCAAAACCCGTAGAGGGATGAGCACAGGTCACCAGCCTGGGGTGCGGGTTCGATTCCCGCCGCAGAGCGCGACATTGTTCGCGTGCGACAATGGTGAAGAGCGTTCGCTGGGGGTTGATCGCCCCGGTGGCGTCTTGGAGCCGTTGTCGTCAGGGGTATAGTTCAGCCGCGATCTGTTCGATGCGCACGAATGGAACGTGTGGGTGCGACTCCCACTGCCCCGCCTATGGGCTGTTAGCTCAGTGGACAGAGCGCCTGGTTACGAGCCAGGATGTCGCAGGTTCGAGTCCTGCACGGCCCACAGTCATAAAAGAATAGGGTCTTGTGGCGTGAGCGGCGTGGGCCGCACGGCATGAAAGAGCGTTGAAGGTTGCGGGTTCGACTCCCGCCATTCCGAAAGGGCCACCCTGCGTTGGGTGGAGACACGAGTAAAGGGTGTAGCTTAATTTGGTGGAGCATCAACAAGACTGCCGGGGCGGGTTCGACTCCCGCACGCCACACTTTGGACTGTTAGCTCAGTTGGTAGAGCGTCTGGTTTACACCCAGTTGGTCGTAGGTTCGAGTCCTGCACGGTCCACGGGAGCATGGTATGGTTCCGCGCTGTTATCGTTCGTTGCTTGTTGTGGCGTATGTTACGGTGTGGGCGCGTCCACCGCTTGCGCGCGAGCCGGTGGGCGTGCTATTATGTTCTCGTAGTTCCCAGTCGTCCTCCGGGACTGGCTGGGTTTAGTGCCTGTGGCGGAATGGTAGACGCGCCAGAATGAGATTCTGGTGTCCTTCGCGGCGTGTGGGTTCGAGTCCCACTGGGCGCACTGGTTGATCTCTCTTGTGGGGGTTGGCTTGTTGATAATCGAAGATTATGTGTCCGTGGTGGAATTGGTAGACACGCCAGATTTAGGCTCTGGTGTCCTTCGCGGCGTGTGGGTTCGAGTCCCACCGGGCGCACTGGCGGCAGGGGTTTTCGGAGTTTCCTCTTGCCGCTCGCGTCCCGCTCGTGTTATGATGGGTGGGACGCGGTTCGCCGGATTGGCTCAATTGGTAGAGCAACCGCCTTGTAAGCGGTTGGTTGGGGGTTCGAGTCCCCCATCCGGCTCTGGTGTTGACAGTGGCGCGTGAGCGTGCTACAGTTGGAACCAACAAGAGGAAAACTGAACTGAATAGTGGAAAAGAGAAGTTCGTTTCCCCGTTTTCGGCGTGTGGCGCAGTTTGGTAGCGCGCTTCGTTCGGGACGAAGAGGCCGCAGGTTCAAGTCCTGCTACGCCGACCGGGGAGCGGAAACAACACGGGGATGCTCGCGGCTGCGGGTGCTGTCACGCAGGGGTGTGTGGCGGCATTGGGTGGTGCGCTGGGTGTGTGCGGGTGGCGCTTGGGTGTTTGCGCCAGGGTGCTCTCGGTGTTGGTGAGTAAGTTGGGGCCGGTCTGGGTGGGCCGGTTGAGAGTGTCCGCGCACGCGGGTTGGGCTGGCCGATGGTGCGGCTGGTGTGCGTGTGTCCCGCTGGTTGGGCGCACTGTGGTCGCGTGGTTGTTGCTCGTGTTTGTTTTCGCTCCCCTTTTTCTTTTGCCTCTGTGGCGGAATTGGTAGACGCGCCTGACTCAAAATCAGGTATCCGTTGGGGTGTGTGGGTTCGAGTCCCACCGGAGGTACTAGCGGCCCGCGACAATGCGGGATGGCGCTTACGATGCCAGTGTGGTGGAATGGTAGACACGCCCGCCTCAAAAGCGGGTGCCCGGTTGGGCGTGCGGGTTCGAGTCCCGCGACTGGTACTGGGGGAAACAAAACGGTTGAATACGGTGCGCGTGTGCGCGTGTTGTGGCCGACATTGGGGCGTGTAGCCCTGTGGTTGGTGCCGCCCGTGGGGCGTTGGTGTCCTACGTTTGGCGGATGGTGCGCGGGTTCTTGTTGCGCGCCGCGCGTGCTCGATGGCTGTTTTGTTTCCCCGTTTTGGACAGTAATCCAGCGTGGTTGTTGGGTCCGACTGCTAATCGGTTCGCTCACGTGATTGTGGGTGAGGTTCGATTCCTCTGCTGTCCGCTGGGGTCCATGCTCCTGTCTGTTGGGGCTTCCCCGCCTTTGCTCTGGCGGGCGGGGCGTGGGCTTCTCTCTTTTCCTTGTCTCGGCCATGTTCGGGCGGCTCTCCGCGTCGCTCGGGTGGGCGCGCCCCTGTGGGGTGTGTTCGGGTGTTTCCCGTTCACCTGTGGCTGGGCCGTGATTAGCGCATTGCGTGCGGCTAGGGAACGCGCCCCGTGTGGGGTGTGGTTGCTGGGTGTGGTGGCGTTGGTTGCGTATGCGGTGTCGGGATGCCCCGTGACTGTGCCTGTTGGGTACGGTTGCGGGGTTTCCTTGCGTGTGGGGCGTTTTCGTGTGCGTGCGCGCCTTGTTTTGGGTTGGACGTGCTGTTGTGTGTTACCTGCGTGTCCGTTCGCGCGTCGCGGTGTGCCCGCTCGGCTGTTTGTTTGTCGGCTGTGTCCTGCTCTGTCGCGCGTTGCTGGTTTGTTGCGGTTTGTTTTGTTTGTCGGCTATTGCATGTTGTGCGTTTCGTGAGCGCGCCTGCGTCTGGTGTGACATGGTTCATGTCGGTTTGTGTGGGCGTGCGTTTGACGGCAACCGTGATTGTCGTTTATTCTTTACTGTGTAATGGGCGTTTCCAGCGGTTTGCACTGTTCACAGGTATGCCCGTCGTTTTCGTGAGTGTTTCCTACCGTCATAAGGGGCGGTGGGGCGAGAGCGGCGTGCGTGGTCGGTGGTGGTTGGTTGCGCGACGAACAACGTGAAGGAGAAGAATCTCTTGAAGTTCCCCGTTTCTATCACTGGCAAGGCCGGTAAGGCTACGCGTACTCTGGTTGCTGGCGCTGCTCTCGCGGTCGCTGCCGGTGGCCTTGGCGTGTCTGCCGCGTATGCTGCTCCCGTTGAGGGTCCGGCTCCGGCTCCCGCCGAGTCGTCTGCGAACGGTATCAACAGCGTGACTGGTTCTACGCCGGGCGCTTCCACCGCGACGGGCGGCCTGTCTATTCAGAGTGTCAAGGTCACTCGACCTTACGACACCGTTTCCGTGGGTAACAATTTCTCTGTCCGTATTGATTATACGGGCAAGAACGTCTCTCCGGGCGCGACGTTCACCGCTGGCCTCGGCCCCGGCCTACAGGTTCCGACCGGCCTGACTGGCATTAAGTTGAAGGCTACCGCCCTGGACGGTAGCACGAAGGAGATCGGTACCGCTAAGATCAGTGGTACGACGTTTACGTTCACCATTGACGAGGGTGTGAACACTCTCGGTGGTAACGGGACGCTCAACAACGCGTTTGTTGAGTACAATTTTGAGGTGTCTAAGGATGCCGTGGGTAAGAAGTCCACGACCATCACTGTTGACGGCACCTCTTACGACATCAGCCTGGGTAAGGGCGTTGTTGGTGAGGCGTTCCACCCCGGCGCGGACAAGTACATGTACGCGGCCGGTAAGGACGATGCGGGCCACTACGTGATGAAGGGGTACGTCCAGACGACGGTCGCCCCTGGCACCGCGCTAAAGGCGGTCGAGAAGGGCGCTAACGCCACGTTCGGCAGTGCTTTCTACTGCACGAACGACGGTAACTGGGCGAACACTACGAAGGCGACGGCGAACAAGCTGAATGCTGACAAGACTGAGATTACGGCTGTTGCTCCCGCCACTGGTGAGGGCGACTGGACGTGCCGCGTGTCGATTAAGCAGACCGGCGACAGCAAGAAGTTCACCAACGTCGCCGAGGTTAACGAGCAGGAAGTCTCTGCGACAGCCACGTGGCGCGCCAAGGGTGATTCTGGTGCGGACACTGAGGCTGACCCGGAGCCGGAGAAGCCGGTCACGCCGACTCCCGCCCCGGAGCCTACTCCTACCCCGGAGCCGACTCCCGACAAGCCGGTGACTCCTACCCCGGAGCCGACTCCTGACAAGCCGGTGACGCCGACCCCGGATGAGCCGAAGCCTGCTCCTACTCCTGAGCCGACTCCTACCCCGGAGCCGACTCCCGATAAGCCGGTTACTCCTGAGCCGAACAAGCCCGAGGAGCCGAAGCCTACTCCTACCCCGGAGCCTACCCCGGATAAGCCGGTCGTTCCCACGCCGGATAAGCCGGTTACTCCTGAGCCGAACAAGCCCGAGGAGCCGAAGCCTACCCCGGAGAAGCCGACCGAGCCGTCTCCCGAGAAGCCGGTGACGCCGACCCCGGACAAGCCGGTCACCCCGGTTGACCCGTCCCCGGAAAAGCCCGTCACGCCGACCCCGGACAAGCCGACCGAGCCGACTCCCGACAAGCCGGTGACGCCGACCCCGGACAAGCCGGTCACCCCGGAGACTCCGAAGGGTGAGGAGCCTAAGCCTGCGCCGTCGGCTACGCCGACCACGGAGCAGCCGAAGCCCTCTACTCCCGCTCCCGCGCCGTCTGCCCCGGCCGCTCAGTTGCCTAAGACGGGTGCCGACGCTGGTGTTCTGGGTGCTGCTGCGACCGCGCTTGCCGGTGGTGTCGCGGCTTTCGTTGCCGCTCGTCGCCGTCGTCGCTGACGCTCGTCGTTAGCTGAGGCGATAGTCCGCTAGTGTGAGCAAGCCCGCCCCGCGAGTAAGCTGTTATGGCTTTCGCGGGGCGGGCTTTCCTTTTGACTGCCGGTTGCATGCGGCACACTGATGGGTTGTTGCCCGCTTGTGTGGCGTGGTTCACTCGTGTCATGGTTGACGGGGCCGGTTATGGGGTGTTACGCTATTGGTGTTGGGTAAGCCAATTTAACCGCTTGTGCGTGTTCGACTGGCGGCGCGTAAATGTGCTGTTGCGTGCGAGCGGATAATGTGTTAGCCTGACGTGAGTGCGCCACTGAATACTGTGGCGCGTGAGAGCCGCCTGTAGCTCAACGGACAGAGCATCCGCCTCCTAAGCGGGTGATGTGGGTTCGATTCCCTCCGGGCGGACGCTGCGAGAACTACATAGTGTTTTATTCCGGCGTGGCGCAATTGGCAGCGCAAGCGACTGTTAATCGTAGGGTTGTAGGTTCGAGTCCTGCCGCCGGAGCTGACACGAGGGAGACTGGTTCTATACCCACTAACCTACCGCTGGTCTCTCTCGCGTCTCATGGGTCAGTGCCGCTGAATTGGGTGAAGGCACCCGGCTGTAAACCGGGCACATAAGAAACGTTGTAGGTTCGAGTCCTACCTGGCCCACAGTGCGTTGTCGTCCACGGTAACACGTGGCTGCACCGCCCATACTCTTGTTTGCTGGCGCACCTGGCGGGCGAGTCTGACATGGCTCGCCGGTCGCGTCAACGGAGAGTGTGGGTGGTAGTGGAGACGCGCGGGGAGCTGTAGCCCCTCACCTACAGCCGCCCGGACTGTTCCGCCGCTTGCGACTTGCGCGTGAGCGCGTGCTAAAAGTCCGGGCGAGGAAGCCCCTATAGCTCAGTTGGTTAGAGCAGCCGACTTTTAATCGGCGGGTCGTAGGTTCGAGTCCTACTGGGGGCACTCAGTGTAATAACTGAAAATGGCGGGGTGCGCGAGCGGCCGAAGCGAGCAGTCTTGAAAACTGTAGCACCGACAGGTGCCCAGGGTTCAAATCCCTGTCCCGCCGCCACAAATAAGCGAATATGGCCCTATAGTATATCGGTGAGTATAGGCGATTCTCAGTCGTCAGAGCCGGGTTCGACTCCCGGTAGGGCTGCTCGAAACAACAGAATAGCGGTGTTTCGTTGGCCCTGTGAGGTAAAGGTTAGCCTACCAGATTTTCACTTTGGTTGTCCGAGTTCGAGTCTCGGCAGGGCTGCTGACGAAAACAAAAAGCGTTCAGCGGACGAGCGTCGCGGGTTTTGTTTCCTCCTTTCAGTCGCTCGTGATGTTCGTTTGCCTCCCGCACCGAAGCGACATGTAGTGCTCGCGCGGCGCGTGGCGCTCCTTCCACAATTTTGTTTTCGTCTTTTCCGGCGTAGTTCAATTGGTGAGAGCGCCACTCTGATACAGTGGATGGTGTAGGTTCGAGTCCTACCGCCGGGACAAAAAATAATACTGGCAGCGTCACGTAGCGCGTGAGAGCGCTATTTGCTGCGTGTATCCTGGCGTAGCTCAGATGGTAGAGCGCTGGTTTCATAAGCCAGTAGTCGCGGGTTCGAGTCCCGCCGCCAGAACTGCGTGCGCGTCTGCCGCCCGCCCTTATCCTGGTGGGCGCGCACGTTTCGCCCTTGTAGCTCAGTCGGTAGAGCTTCCGGTTGAAGCCCGGAGAGCGCAGGTTCAACTCCTGCCGAGGGCACAAGACAATTCCATATCGCATGTTTGCTTCCGTAGCTCAATGGATAGAGCGCCCGCTTCCGGTGCGGGAGGTTGCGGGTTCGAGTCCCGCCGGGAGCGCGCAATAAAGACATGCCCCTGTAGCTCAGTTGGTTAGAGCATCCGACTCTTAATCGGTTTGTCGCAGGTTCGAGTCCTGCCGGGGGCACTTTGTTGGGGGTCGCCGTGTTTCCTTTGTATTGTTCACGTCAGCGTGTTCAAGGGGAGGCGCGGTTGGCCTCCATTTTTCTTGGCCTGCGTCGTGTCCTCTTGCGTTGTCGTGTTTGCGTTCGTTTGCGCTCCTGTTTTGCCGTGCGGAGTTTTGAGAAGTTTTTGGCGCTTGGTTCGCGTGTTGGGCATTTGCAGCGTGAAGGCGCGCGTACAGGGCGGTTTCCGTTTGTGTCTGTGGTGCGTGGTGTTGCGCGGTTTTTGCGGTGGTGCTATTGTGGTATGTGGCGGCTGACGGTAATCGGTCGTGTTTCCATGCTCAACTGGTGAAGGCGGTGTATAATGGTGGTTCGTAAGGTGGCGCAGCGTATCCCGTTTACGCCGTCAAAGACGCAGGAGGCGCTGTTGGAGCAGTGTTTTGGTGCTAGGCGTTTCGCATACAATCAGCAGGTTGAGGCGTTCAACACGTATGGCAGGGACACTAATCCTCGCCCCAAGTATCCGAGCACAAGTGATATGAAGGCCGAGAATGAGTGGCTGAGGGATAGCCCCGTTCCGTCGAATGCGTTGAGCAATGCGATTATGGACTTCCGCAAGACGCAGGCGGCATACTTCCGCAAGGCTGAGTATGGGAAGAATCGCCCTCGTTTTGCGTCCAAGAGTGACAATGTTCAGTCGTTTCGCAATGGGTCGCCGATACGCCATATGGACGGTAATAGGTATCCATTGTCCAAGAAACTCGGGTCGGTTCGCATCCGCAGGCGAGACCGCATCCGTTACCCGCTCGAATCATTGTTGAGTTGGACGGTGAAGCGCGAGAATGGCGTGTATTATCTGGTGCTCTTGTTCAATGTGGATGTTCAGCCCAAGCCGCTGGCCAGTGGTGAGGTTGGTATCGACGTGGGTGTCAAAGACTTTCTGGCTCTATCTACGGGTGAGAAGATTAACTACCCTGACAAGATTCACCAATTGGAGGAGCGTGTTCGTTGGGAGCGGCGTAAACTGTCTCGCAGGGTGAAGGGGTCGAGCAACTACCGCAAACAGAAGGCTACCGTGGCTAAGGCTTATGCGAAGCTGCGCCACTACCGTGAGAACTTCCAGCACCAACTGTCTCACAAGCTGATAGAAGATAACCAATTCATCGGCATGGAGACTCTGGCGGTTGGGAACATGACGCGGCGGGCGAAGAAGAAGCTGGACGCGAACGGCAAACCAGCGCGCAACGGTCAAGCAAGTAAGCGTGCGATGAACCGTAACATCCTCCGAAACGGGTGGAGCAGTTTCGTGGACAAGATCACCTATAAGGCGCAGTGGTACGGGCGCACACTCGTTCAGGTGGATAGGTTCTACCCGAGTTCACGTCTCTGCCACGGCTGCGGTTACAAATACGCTGGGTTGAGGCTGTCGGAGCGCGAGTGGGTGTGCGAGAGTTGTGGCGCGTCTCATGATCGTGATGTGAACGCCGCAATGAACGTTTTGGATGAGGCGCTTCGTCTCAGTCAAACGGGGTAATAGTGTCAAGTAACCGACCGACAATCGGGGGTAGCCTGCTTAATATAGGAAGCCGCTGGGCCGTGGTTTACGCTGTGGTTTAAGCAAGCCTAGTTCGCAGGAATCTCGTGGCGGAAGCTATGGGAGTGTCAAATGGTTGGTGCTGGTTGGTTCTCCTCCCGCGCACCATACGGTGTTTTTAGTTGAGGGGAACGTGAAAGAGGAACAAAACGCATGACGATTGAAGGAAACGTGAGCGCGGACGCTGGTCTGCGTATTCTGTGGGGGGAGCGCGGTTACGTGCTGACTGATGGCGCGGTGGAGCGCGTTGCGGTTCCGGTTGGTGGCGACGTGGGTGTTGACCATTACGAGGCGATCACCGTGAACGTTGAGGATGGCTCTCTTAGCCGTGAGTACGTGTCTTTGGTCCCGTATTTCGGGATTGAGGACGCGGCTGAGTATGGGGAATACAAGACTGTTGAGCCGGGTGGGCTGTTGGTGGAGGCTGCGCGTCTGGTCGCTACGGCTGCGCACGCTGGCCAGGTGGATAAGGGTGGTGCCCCGTATATTGAGCATCCTGCTTTTGTCGCTGATCGTGTGCGTGAGCTTGACGGTGATGAGGCGGCGGTTGCGGCCGCATGGTTGCACGATGTGGTGGAGGATACTGCCGTGTCGTTGGGTGCGCTCGCAAGCGTGTTCCCGGCGCGTGTCGTTGAGGCTGTTGATGCGCTCACGCGCCGGGAGGGTGAGCCGTATTTCGAGTATATTGAGCGTGCTCGCGGTAATGAGGCTGCTTGCTTGGTGAAGATCAGTGATTTGGAGCATAACCTGGATGAGTCTCGTCTGGGTGACGGTGCTGACGTGGAGGCGACCTCCGCTCGTATGGAGCGGTACCGCGAGGCGCTGCATAGGCTCATTTCCGGTGATGATGGTGGCATCGCGTAGTGGCGGTGTACACGGTTGGTAGCCTGTTCTCCGGCTACGGCGGTCTTGACCTTGGCGTTACGGGCGCGCTAGGACCGGGCGGAGACACGCTGTTTGTCAGTGACGTGGAGAAGGGGCCGTGCGCTATTCTCGCCCGCAGGTTCCCAGATGCGCCCAACATTGGTGACATTACCCGCGTGGATTGGCGGGATGTGCCGCGAGTTGACGTGTTGTGTGGCGGGTCGCCATGCACGGACCTGTCCACTGCTGGCGCGAGAGCCGGCATGACGAAGGACACGCGTTCGGGACTGTGGGAGTCCATGTTCCGGGGCGTTCAGGAACTACGCCCGCGCCTAGTGGTGTGGGAAAATGTGTTGGGAGCGACAAGTGCGAGAGCCTTTAGCTTACTGGAACAGCGAGATGGACGTGTGGGAGCGGAGGATGGTGGACCTGTTCTCCGAGCACTCGGACGTGTACTCGGAGATTTGGCCTCAATCGGGTATGATGCGCAGTGGGGTGTCGTACCGGCTTGCGCCGTTGGCGCTCCCCACAAGCGAGCCAGAATCTTCCTTGTTGCTCACCCCCACGGCCAACCTTGGGTCCAACGGCGGGAGTCAGCCGCCGGAGAAGCGGAGGGCGGGAGGTCACGGGCCGACATTGGCGGACCAGATCGAGCACATGTAGCTCGCGGGTTGCTGTCGCCTCGTGGCGTGGACTTGTTGCCGACACCGCAGGCGACAGTATCCACCTATTCGTCGCAGGGTTATGGTCCGAACTTGAATGAGGTGGCGGTGACGCTGATGCCGACACCGAAAGCGAGCGACGGCGAGTATGGTTTGCCGCGCACGAGCGGGCGGCCGCCAGAGAAGAGCACGCATTTGGCGACTAGTTGGCGTACACGGATTATGGCGTGTACGCGGAGGCTATCGCCCGGTGGGAGCGGGTGACGGGCAGGCGCGCGCCGAGTCCGACTGAGCCTGCTGCTCGTGCTGGCGGTAGGCCGCGCTTGTCTGCGGTTTTCGTGGAGTGGATGATGGGGCTTCCCGAGGGGTGGGTGACTGCGCCGGAGATTGGGTTGTCCCGTAGTGCGGCGCTTCGGGCGCTTGGTAACGGCGTGGTTCCTCAGCAGGCTTCGGCGGCTGTCGCGTCTCTGTTGGAGCGCGAGCGTACTGTGGGCGAGTCCGAGGGCTGGCCGGAGTTCGCGTCGTAGCCTCCCCGCGTGTCGCTATTTTTATGGCGGCGTACTCGCCTTTTCTCTCTTGTGGAGTAGGCGGGCGCGCCGCTTCACTGTATGCGCTTCTGACGGGCTTTCGCGCGCCAGACCATCCGAGTACACGTTTCGCGGCTACGAGGCTGCGAGAGGCGCGTACAGAGTGTCTGGCGGTGGTGTTTGTGGAGTGGTGGCATGTTCCGGTGTGGATGTTGGCGTGTTTTTGGTGCGCGAGACGTGGTGTTGGGACGTTTCGCGCGGGCGAGTACGGTGAATGTGCGTTATTGGCGTTCCGTCCGACGTGTGTGCTGTCTCGCGTGTGGTTCGGTGCGCGTGGGTGCGGGGAAGATGGGATGGGTGAGGTGATCCGATGGGTGGAACTGTGAAGTTCGTGTACGGTAGGCGTAGTGACGGTTGTGTGGAGCGGTGTCGGGCGAAGCCGGAGAACAGGGGGCGTGGCAGGTGTCCGCACGTGGGTCATGTGGCGCTCACGGACGCGCAGGCGCAGGGGATAAACCAGGAACGCCTGTCTGGTGTGGTTCCTGGTTTCCACGGTGGAGCGGGTGAGAGCGCAAACAATGTTGCGGGCGACGGTGCCCGTGTTGTTGGTGCGCGTCCTGGTGCTGGCCGCGTGGGCGGCGTGCGCGCGCCTCGCCCTGGCGGCGTGCCGAAACCTAGTCCTGGCGTGTTCCATAACTCGCGTGCATCCCATCCGCTCACGGCGAAAGAACTGTCCGAACAGTCGGCGCGCGTATCTGCCGCGCTGGATGAGGAGACGTGGGCGAGTATTCGCGGCTTGTGGGAGCGCGTGAACCTCGCTATCGCGGACGGTGATGAGGAGAAGGCGGCGGATAGTCGCGCCCTGTGGGAGCGCGCGGGCGAGAAGGCGCGCGGCTTGTTCCTCGCGGAGTTGGATGCGGACACGGAGGACGGGAGGCGGTTGCGCGCCTATTTGGGCGTGGGCGTGAAACGAGTGATGTTGCTGACATTCTCGCGTTCAACATTGGGCAAATGACAGCCCCGGTCCCCGTGAAAAGCCGGGACACGAAACTGTCACGTCACGCGCTCACCGCGTTCGACAACGACATGAACAAGAGCCGCTATGTGATGAGCGTTCTCGCGTTCGGCGGTAGGTGCTGCTACTGTAACCGTCCTCTGCATCGTGGGGAACCTGCGGACGGGCAGGCGACAGCGGAGCATATCACGCCGGTAAACCCCAGGGGCGGGAGCACGGTTCGCGGCGCAACCAGGTATGGGAATATGGCGCTCGCGTGTGTGGCGTGTAACCGGGCGCGCGGCAATCAAGGATTGGAGGAGTGGGTGCTCGTCACGGGGCGTATCCCAGACCGCGAGGAGAAAGCACGGTGTTTGGCGCGTATCCGCGAGTTTCGCGCGTATGCGGGGTATGAGGAGTACACGGCGGAGCAGACGAAGCGACTGAATCGGGAGATTGGTCGCATGAACCGGGCGTACAGCCGCGAGTTGGAAAAGCTGGGTGAGGGTGCTGATAGCGTGAAGGTGAAGGCGGCGGCGCGTCGCGCGTTGCGCAGGGGAGTGATGCGTATGCGTGACGCTGTTCACGGTCCCGTCGGCGGGTAAGGCGCTACAAAGGTTGCGGTAGTTTTCGCGGTTGTCGCGTGCGGGGTGACGTGTCCTGGATGGGTGCGCCACCCCGCTTTCCTTGTCGCCGTGGCGCGTCCGGCTTTACCTCTGTCCGCTTTGTCTCGCGCCATTCGATTTTACTGGCGTTCCGGTGTTCCCACCGTGCCCTCTGGCGTTTCTCGTGGTATCGTTGTGGTAGATACTATTGATAAGAGTACACGACGAGGGAATAGGAGGGGTGGCGTATGGTTGCTTACCGTAACGGTGGTATGTGCATGTGGCATGTGGAAAGCGTGGCAGTTGCGCGCGAGTACGCGTGCTCTGAGAACGGGAAACAGCGTGAGGCTGCTGCCGGTAGCCTGTTGACGCCTGCCACGTATTTGGGTCGCCTCATCCATGACCGTGTGTCCTACGTGCGTAAAGCCGCGTTAAGGAACCCGAAAACGCCTGTGTGTGACCTGGTTGCTTACGCGTCCGCTGTGCTTGCTGGCGAAGTGGGTGGGGCGTTGTCTGATGTTGCGGCTGGTAACCCGGCGCTGCCATCCTGGTTTGTGGGTGGCGTGGTGACGCGCGCCGTCGAGGAGGCGGAGCGTGCGGGGAGGAAGTCGGTCCCGTTTTCGGTGTATCGCCTGATCGAGGAAAGCCCGAATCTCCCCGAAGCTGTTATGGTGTGGTTGGTGGAGGGTAGGCGACCGGGGTATGAGCGTGTTGTCGCTAACCTGTCGGCGAGTGCCCGCGTGTTCCGGCTGCTCGCCACTGTCGAGGATTGGGGCGTGCGTTGTGATGTCGCTAACCGGGTTGGCGTGCCGCCTGACGTGCTGGCCGCGCTCGCCTACGATGAGGATAGCCAAGTGCGCGAGACGGCGTTCAGAAACAGCGCGATGCCTGAGCGCGTGTATGATGATGTGATTGTCCGCGACCTTGACAAGGCTGACAGGGTGTACGAAGCGGTCGATGCGAGCAAGTCGGTGACCGCGCACATGCTGTCGGTGATGCGACTTGCTCCACCCTACGCGAACAGGGATGAGGCGCGCGCGTTTGAGGGACTGTATGTGAAGTCGGGGAAGTGGTTGGAGGAGCGCGGTATTGAATTGGAGTGACATGGCGACAGGTAACGCGGCGGGTAGTGTCGGCGGGGTGCTCGCTCTCGATCTGGATGGTGTGTTGTTTGTTTCGCCTGAGCCGGTGGACGAGGCGGGCGAGTACGCTGATAGGCGTAGGGTGCGGGTGAAGGTTCCGCGTTTGCGTGACGTGTGGGGTATGCGGGTGAGTGAGCCTGTGTGGGTGTCCCCGTCGATGATTGCTGATGTGAACGCGCTTATTGGTTTGCCGGGCGTGCGTCTGGTGTTGGTGTCGTCGTGGGGTGCTGCGGCGGTGGAGGCTGCGCGTCAGGCGGGGCTTCTGGTATCCGATAATATGGTGAACGTGTTTGAGGGGCGCACGGTCGGCGCTGTCGGCCAGGATGTGAAGCTGGCGGAAGCGCTCGCCTATTTGCGCGAGTGTGCGTCCGCTGGTGAGCGCGTGGTGTGGGTAGATGACCTGCATGTGCCGGGTTTCGTGGAGCATGACGGTATTGTGACGGTGGGAACCAGTGAGGACGCGGGTTTGACCGCCCCTATGGTGGAGCGGGTGCGCGCGCTGTTGGGTGGGTGAGAGCGCGTCCGTTCTCGCGTATTCGCTGTGTCCGTCCTGTCGCTCGCGTTTTCCTGTCCCGGTTCCCGCGTCTTTCCTGGGTAGAGTGCCCTCTTGCGCGTCCTGTGGTTGCGACATGCGTTTATGCGGCTATTTCTCGGTGTAATCGTGTGGCGAGTGTCCACGCGTGGGATGGGAGTTGTTGACCGTGAAATTGTCAGAGAAGCTGCGCGGCATGTTTGAGACGGAGAGTCCAGGGAATCTGGATGTGGTGCAAAAGTACAGTGAGGCGATTGGCTGCTGCGAAGATGACGGCGATGTTGCTGCTTTTGCTGGCGTGTTGTCGCGTGCGAAAGAGATTGACCTGCTTGGTAGCGATAACGAGTGGTATCGTATCAGGGTTGCCACCCAGTCGTCCGACCCCGTGGTGCTGTCGATGTGCGCACGCGATTGCGACTATACTGTGCGTGCCACTATGGCGAGGAATAGGAAGGTCACCGACGGCGGCATTTTGTTTGATTTGGCGCGCGACGAGCATTACCATGTTCGCGGCGCGGTTGCTGATCGTGATGACATTCCGTTTGATATGCGCGTGATGCTGATGGGTGACGAGAATTACATGGTGCGTGCTGCCGCTGTGGAGGCGGCGCGCGAGTATGGGTTCGCTCGCCTGGTGGTCCGGGCGCTGTTCGAGGATAAGTCCAGGATGGTGCAGGCGGCCGCTGCATGTAATCCGCTGTTGCCGCCTGACTTGGCTGAGGCTCTTCTCTCGTGCGGCATTAAAGAGGTGGAGGGTGCTGCCGCTCGTAATCCTGGCTTGTCCGGTACCTTGTTGAGTCAGCTCACGAAGGATAGTCGGAAGCATGTTCGTGAAGGTGCGCTTGCTAACGTTTCGACGGCGCAAAGTGACATGGCTGAGGCTGCTCTCGGGAGGGAGAAGGGTGACAAGGTGGTGGATGATGCTGCCGCTATCGTTGTCGCGGGCAATGAGAATGTGGACGTTTACACGGCTAGTATGATCGGCGATAGCGGGAGCTTGGAGGCGCGCCGTATTCTGGCAGGCAACGAGGGTAACGGCCTGTATTCCGGGTTGCGTCGCATTGCATCTTTCTCGGATGACGTGGTGGCGCGCCGCACGTGCGCAGCTAATCCAAGGGCGACGATGGATACGTTGGTTCCGCTCGTGTTGGATGAGGACAATGTTGTTCGCCGTGAGGCGATTGCGAACCTTATTCGCCGCCGCATGTGAGCGGCGTATGCGTGTCGTGTTGACGCGTAGAAGGTGGGCGTGGTATATTGTATTTTGTGGGCGCGCCGTGAGCGTGCGCGTTCACGATGGTGCTTGTAGTTCAGTTGGTGGAACGCCTGACTGTGGCTCAGGAGGTCGCGGGTTCAAGCCCCGTCAAGCACCCCGTTTCTGTGCGAGTTGTGGTGGTAGGGTAAGGAAAACCCCGAACTTAGACCGTTTGGTCCGGTTCGGGGTTTTCTGTTGCTATGGCGGGAAAAGTGGACATTGCGTGAGGGTGTTGAGTGTTGTTTCTCGCCGGGGTTAGACGAGACTCGCCACTATCCGACTGACCGGGCGGTAGGCGGCATGTTGATTCTCGCGCGCACAAAATGGCCTCAATACTGCATGTTGGCGCAGGTATCATCCCCGCACGGCATAGTAGAACAGCGCCCGGTGCCACGGCTTCCAGCGTCATAAAGCAACCCCGCCACACGCACCTAACTTTGCACGTGTGGCGGGGCTGTGATGTCGTCGGCGTTTAGAAGCCCGCGTCCTCCATCGGATCATAGTCGTCTGCGACCTCACCCGTCACCGGGTCAACGGTGTCGCCCGTGATGCCAAGGGTGGTGAGAATCTTGTTCTCGATCTCGTTAGCCAGCTCAGGGTTGTCTGCGAGATACTGGCGCACGTTCTCCTTGCCCTGGCCGAGCTGGTCGTCCCCGTAGGTGAACCAGGAGCCGGACTTGCGGACGATACCGTGCTCCACGCCCATGTCGATGATTGAACCTTCGCGGGAGATGCCCTTACCGTAGATGATGTCGAACTCGGCCTGCTTGAATGGGGGCGCTACCTTGTTCTTGACGATCTTCGCGCGCGTCCTGTTACCAACGGGGGCACCTGCCTCTTTCAGGGTTTCGATACGGCGAATGTCGATGCGCACGGACGCGTAGAACTTCAACGCCTTACCGCCCGTCGTCGTCTCAGGGGAGCCGAAGAACACGCCGATCTTTTCACGCAACTGGTTAATGAAAATCGCGGTCGTGCCGGTGCCGTTCAGTGCGCCCGTGATCTTACGGAGCGCCTGGCTCATGAGCCTGGCCTGCAAGCCCACGTGAGAGTCGCCCATTTCACCCTCAATCTCGGCGCGCGGGACGAGGGCTGCAACGGAGTCGATAACGATAATGTCAACGCCGCCCGAACGAATCAGCATATCAGCAATTTCTAGCGCCTGCTCGCCCGTGTCAGGCTGGGAGATTAGGAGGGATTCTGTGTCAACGCCCAGCGCCTTCGCGTACACGGGGTCCAGGGCGTGCTCAGCGTCAATGAACGCCGCCGTGCCGCCCGCCCTCTGAGCGCTCGCAACCGCGTGCAGGGCGACAGTGGTCTTACCGGACGACTCGGGGCCGTAAATCTCAATGACGCGGCCCTTGGGGAGTCCGCCCACGCCGAGCGCCACATCCAGGGCGAGTGAGCCGGTGGGGATAACCTGAATAGGTGGGCGGTTATCGTCGCCCAGGCGCATGACGGAACCCTTACCGAACTGCTTGTCGATCTGCGCGAGCGCGGCGTTGAGCGCCTGCTGCTTCGCTGTCAGTCCTGCGCTGGTCGGTTCCGCTGCCTGTGCTGTTTTCCTTGGTCGAGCCACTTGTTGTGTTCTCCTGTTCTTGTCGCGCACCCATGCCCGCGCGTCGCATCCTGCGACTGTGTGAAGCGGGCGTGTTTTCTTTGTGGGCGCATATGGTTTTTGTGCCTACATGGTACAGTATAAGCACATGTCCACGTGTGGGGCAAAAGCTCACCAACCGCGCGCGGCGCGTCGATGCGTGATACCATGAGGGGCGCTCGTGAAAAGGGAAGCGGAAGGAGGTAAAGTCATGAGCGATGTCGCTACGGTCGCTGTGGTCGTTGCCATTGTGATACTGACGTTGGTCAATGTGTTCATTGCTGTCCGCTAAAAACGGCAACGCGACGAACACGCGTGGTATCATAGGTGGCGACACGTTAAAACATAACATAAAGAGGAGGCAGTCATGGTCCTTGTGGTTGTTCCCGCTGTTCTTGCAGTCCCGATGTTTATCTTGGCAATGTGCGCCCCTGTTAGCGTGAGGCGCGGGGTTGCGTTTGCGATGCTTGCCGTGTGCTTCGGCTTGCTTGGTGCTTGCGCGTTTCTCGGACTCTATCTGTACATTGCCACACGTGTTGTGGTATAATGACTGTTGATCGTAGAAAACGAAAACAGAAAGAGGCAAGTTGGTTATGGGTGCTGTTGTTGTTCTCACCATTCTCGCGACGCTGGTGTGTGGCGGTGGAGTGTACACGGCTTTCAGCGGGAAGCTAGACGATGGCGTGTCTATGTGATGGTTGATGGTTTCGTTGCTATTGATTGTATAGATGGTATTGGTTACATTTCTTTTGTGGGGGTGACGCGTTGGCTAAAAATCAAACCTATAGGGCTTTTGCGGCGCGTCCCTCTCACGTTCTGGACCTAAGTGGCGAGCTACTAGATGGTGCGCACGTTTTGGATGGTCTGGCATCTGAGATTCGCGACCTCTCGGCTTACGCAACCTATACGGTTCGTAACGACGTTGAGATTGGGGACGAGCTGGCGAGGGTTACTGCGACGGCTCCTGCTGAGGCTGGCCGCCAGGCAGGCGTTACCATGCCTGATTTCCTGGTGTCGGGTAAGTCTGGTAGGTCGCGTAAAGAGAAGCTGGTCCAGTACAACGTTGTGACCGCTTACCGCTCCTTGCAGGAGCGTGTTAAGGTTGTGAACGGTGAGAGTTCCAAGTACGTGAGCCAAGGCTGGAAGCGCACAGCTAACACTGCTGTACCGTCGTATGGTGAGGATTACGTGAATCTCGGCGCTGTGGACCGGGCTTATGCCGCCATCGAGAATATTCCTTTTGCCGACGGTGAAATTATCCTGAAAATGGTTATTCAGGGTACGTGGTACCGTCTGATCTTCGACTTCGATAACAAGCGGTTCACCGAAGGGAAAGTCACCCTACCGCTCATTAAGGTAGAGGACTGCGCACCCGTCTTTATCTTCACGGTCGTCACCGATAACCCGGTCGTCCAGTTTTCGGGAGACCATGTTATCGGCGTGGACGTGGGAATCAATAACTACGCCACCGTCGTAGTGCGTGATACTAAGACGGGTCGGATAGTGCATGAGACGACGCTCTCCCAGCGGGTACACTCCCTCTGGAACAGCGTCCGCGCGTCTGAGCAACAGGTCCGAGACCTCAAAGCTAAGGCTGCGACGTTGCTTCATGATCGGCAATCGCGCATGGCCGCGTTGGATGAGGCGCAACTCCACCGCGAGGCGGCGTCACGGAAGAAGCGCGAGCTGGCGATTCTCGCCGCGCAAGAGATAGCTGACCTCTCCCACGCGTGGGGTAACGCGGTTGTGGCGGTAGAAGATTTAAGTTGGGTCATTAACACAGCGCAGCACGGCAGGTGGAACCGTGGCGTGCTCATCCAGTGGCTCACACACTACCTGTCTCAAAACGGCGGATGGGTCGTGGCGGTAAACCCTGCGCGCACGTCGCAACTGTGCCATAAATGCGGCTCCAAGGTCACGCACCCTACACACAAGCTGTCCGTATGCCACGAGCATGGGGCGATGGACAGGGATGTGAACGCTGCGGCTAACATTGCTGCCCGCGCTGTACCGCGCGTAGTTAAAGCTCGGGTGACGAGGGCGAAAAACCGGAAGCTACAGCCACAAGGGGCACTCAGGACGCCGCCCGCTAGGGTTTCGTTGAAATATCCTGGCAGGGACAGGACGAAAAATAAGCCTACCGAGAAAAGGAAGAACCATCGCCGAACTGTGAGGGAGGTGATTCTTCCTGTATGCCCCGCTAGGGCACAAGCCGCGCGCTTGGAGGTCAGGGTACTAGCGGACCAGGACACACGGCACCCTGGGGACCGTTCGGGCGGCACTCAAACAAGGGAACAAGATCTACGAATGTAGGTTATGTAGCCCTATTTGATACTCTGCGCTTATGCTGTTGTGTAGCGCGATGGTTGGCGCGTGCGCGTTCGCTGGTATCTGGTACCTCGCGGTCGGCTGAAAAGAGGAAACGATGGACATGCAGGCGATTACTGACAAGTATTACGAGTTGACTAACGCGATCTGCGACGCGGAGGTCACTATCGTTGGTGAGGATGGCGTTGAGAGGCGAGCCGCATACGGTGATCTTCTCATCAATGGCACAGTCGTCATGTGCGGCGACTCCATGTACGCGTACCGAAACAAATACGAGTATGGTCCGCTGGACGGATGGTGGGATAACATTGACGACGGCAACCAGACAAACGTGTACCAGGTGCTTTACTGGTATCATAGGGGCGTTCTCGGAGGAGACGCTTTTCGCATCGTTCGTCAGCCCGAGGTCCGCAACTAACGGTATTATTCTCACTGGATCACAATTGAGTAAATGGCCGGAACAGAAAGGCGGCATCAGTGACTATCTCTTTCAGTGACGTGACGGGTATTACGCCCGGCGACGATGATGAGTACGCGCGCATCCTCATCGAACTGTGGCAAAGCGCTGATGACGGTGCGAACATGCGTCGTTTCCTCGAAGAGCGCCGCGTGCCGGACGCCGCCGCGCAATGGGTGTACGACAATCTCCCACACACTGACGCCCACAGGGCCGTGTTGTCGCAGCCAGGTCTCGGCGAAAAACGCATTACCGAGGCTGCGCGCGTCATCGTATCGGCGATTAAGGTCGGAGGTGCGCGGCGCGACCCTCGCATGGCGCTCTCCAATGTTTTCGATAACCCGTCACTCACGCGGGGAGCGATAGACGCTGCCCTGGGCGTGGCGAACCTCCTCCCTGATTTCGTCGTGTACAGCATGTTGATGGGAGGCGCGCTCACTGGGGACGACGTGCAAGCGCTGTGGAGGTCGCGCAGCGAGAAGCGCTCGTACATGGGGTTGGGGCGCGATTTCGTGGAACCCGCCATGCGCGGCGGAAGCGCGCCCGACAGTCTGGTGGACGAATGGCTGAGCCGCGATCTGTATGCGCCTCACGCGGCCGCATACGCCACAAACGTGAGCGAGGATGACGTTCTCAGGATTGTTCGCGACGTGTCTAACCCGTGGCGTGACAGGGCGCTCATGAACCCTGTTCTGTCAAGCGAGGTTCTGTGGAGTGAAATGAGGCAGCGTCGCGGTTGGGATGGCGGTCTCACATACGTGTTCTCTAATGAGAGCGCACACCCCGCTATGCTGGAAGCTGGCGCTCGCGACATCGAGTGCAAGACGTCGTGGGAGAGTATCGCCGGTAACCCCGTGGCGACGCGCGCAGCGTTCGAGACGCTACTGTTCACTGGCAGTAATGACAAGCTGCGATTGTTGCAGGAGGCCGGGCGTAACCGTGGTTTTCCGCCCGGTCTCGTGTGGGACGTGTATCGCGTGTTCGGCGCGAGCACGGCGATCAATTTCAGGGGCGCGCCGTCTGATCTGGTGCGTGATGTGGCTGGGTTTTACGCGGACAGGCGGCTCTCAACCGGCTACTCGACGGGGATGAATGTTCTCTTTCACCGTAACTGTCCGTCGGATGTGCGGTCTCATTTGGCGTGGGATGATCGTTCGCTGTGGCCGCTGGTTGCTGATGACGCGTATCGTGGACGACACGAGAAGAAAGCGGCTAAGTCAGGCGGTGATGGCGTTGACGTTTCCTCGCTCTATCCGTTGTGCGGGTGAAGTATCGCAGGCGCGCGGTCGAATTGCGCGCCCGCATGTGCTATAATCGTTACCGTGAATGGTGACTATGAGGGTTTGTTGCGTCGAGTGCTCGGGGAGCCGACTGTCAGCGGTGCCCTGTGGGATACCGTGACGAGCGTCGGTGAGGGTGACGAGACTGCGTATGCGGATGCTCTCGTGGCGATTGGGCGAGAGTTCGGTTATTATTGCTTAGAACCAGTCATCGAGGATTGGCGTACGCCCGGATTAGTGTTGGACGCGATTCTTGGTGGCTGGCCGAATGTTCAAGGCATATGGCAGATGATCGCCAGGCACCCTAACGTGACGGCGGACATGGAGCGCTATTGTCGTCAGAAAAGAAACGTGACATTGAACGAGTGCCTAGCGGCAAGCCCTGGCGTGAGTGGTGAGACGGTGAAGCGTTTACTGAGGTCAAAGACCGCGCGTGTCATTGAAACGCTCCTGGGGAACGCAGCGCTCAGTGGGGATGTGTTACGGAGTGCGGAGCGGCGTGCGCGCGGAATCGGCATGAGAACGAGAGACATTTCATGGGCGGGCGGAAGAAACGCGTCCATGCCCGCTGACGTGTTGGAGTCGTGGCTATCATCGTCGGATGAAGGCGTGCGCCTTAATGCGCTGGTCAACCCAGTCGCACCGACCGCCGCACTGTGGGAACACCTTACACAAAAAACCGCTTTCGATAGCTACTCTTATCCGGGTATTGATATTTTCCCATCATGGTCAAACGCTGACGGCGACATGATTGACTGGTTCCTGTCCCGGTGGGAGAAACAGGTGGGCGGGGCGCTACGGAGTAATTTCCCACAGCGGATTGAGTGTCAGTGGACGGCGGAGGCTGCTTTGTTGCATCCTCGCGCTCACGCGGTCACGTTAGAACGCATGTACGCGCGTTACGGAGGCGTCAATATGCGCATGTGTATGACGGCGGCGAGAGCACCGTCATCCCCTGACTGGGTGCGGCGTGACGCAATACGTAGGACTTTTGATGCAGGGTATTCGGCGAGCGTGAGCGTAGATAGTGTGAGCGCGTCTCCTGAGTGCGCTCGGCTGCTCTACGAGTGCGGGTGTTTGGCTGCCGCTGCCGATTGCGAGAGCGCTCCCGGCGACCTGTTGGTTGAGATTTGGAAGCGAAGCTGCGAGCGGCTGCGGAAGAAAAGAGCGGCAATTCTGATTACGCCTTCTTTCGCGCGCGTGATGCGCTTAAAAATATGTTGTCGCACGATAATATGCCGGTGAGTGTGAGGCGCGAGTATGCGTGGTGGTCGCCGGTGTCGCTGTGGCTTGTCGCGCGTGATGGGTTTTTGGGGCGCACCCAAAGTGATGGCAGCCGGTGAGCTACCGCCGGGCGCGTGGGCGTGGCAGGTTGCTTGTTGCTGACGGAGCGTTCCGTGGGTGCTTAACTGCTCACCTGTACGCGCCCGTCGTGAATGGTTGTGCTACAATGGGGGCATGACTGTTTCTTATGGTACGCTACTGCGCGATAAGGTGGGTGACCCGACCGTCTACAAGAACCTGTGGGAGCTTGTGACGAGTGTCGGCGAGGGCGACGCGCACATGTACGGTGAAGTGCTGCTCGCGTTAGATTGGTTGTCGTGGCGCGACTTTGAGAGCCGGGAATACGACACGGCGCAGTTCCGTTGGGCGTATATGATGCTGTCTGACCGTCGCCTGCCGGGTGGCGCTCTCGAAACACTGTTTTCTAACGGGCGGGTGTGTAACGGTTTCCGCGCGAGCATCGCCGCGCACAAGAACATCACTGAGCGGTTGGAGCGGGACGCGCTGCTCAGTAAGAGTGCGCTTGTGCGTGAGGCGCTGGCCGGAAACACCGCGATTAGCGGCGACGCTGTGAGCGTGCTACGAAAGTCGAAGTCAAAATCCGTTATCGGTAACCTGTTGTCGAACAGTGCGCTCGATGGCGAGACTCTACGCGACCTTGTGGGACACGCTAGGCGTATTGGTATGAGTGAGCGCGTGATTGCGACTAGAGGCTGCAAGAATGTTTCCATGCCGGTGGACGTGGTGCTAGAATGGGCTGATGACGCTACGTTGCGACCGTACTTGTTGGGTAGTCCCGTGTTGCCGAAGGAGGAGCTGGTGCAGCTTCTCCTAGAAGGCGTAGACGATAATCTTGAGGTGGCTGCAAGGTATGCTTTTGAGCCGTGGTCGAACGCCGACGGGCAGATTATCGACTGGTACGTGAACATGTGGTTTCGGAGTGCAGAAAGCTCGTCTCGCTTCCATGACAACGTTGGCGTTGAGCGCGCGTTGTCTCATCCGAGGGCGTGGGGTAGCACGCTAGAGCGCGTGTACGCTCGATACGGTGGTGACGGCAAGTACGGTCGCGGCATGGTGAAAAGCATCTTGCGTTCCCCGTCGTGCCCCGATTGGGTGCGGTGGGATGTGCTGTCGCGCGGGGACAAGAGTCTTATCGGGGATGCGGCGCGCGAGTCGGAGAGTGTTCCGCCTGGTTTTGCGCGCGCCCTCGCCGACAATGGGTACTGGGAGGAAGCTGTGGATTGCCCCAACGCTCCCGGCGACGTGTTGGCGGATGCGGTGGAGCACATCGTTAACCTCTATAAATGGCAGGGTGAATCATCACTCGCCAGGCACCAGTTGGGGTGTTTTCTTGCGAGTGAGAATATGCCGCCGGAGGTGAGGCGCGCGTGTGCCCGGTGGTCTCACGTGTCATTGTGGGCTGTCGCTAGGGACGGTTTTCTGGGGCGCATCTAAACCGTACAGCGGCGCACAAGACCGAGAAACAGGCTTAGATGCCACCACTGTCGCTCATCCTTGTCTCGCGCGCCTGCGTTGCGCGTTGCTTTTCGCGTGTCTTTTTCTCCTCTCGTGGCGTGTTTCACTCACCCCCTGCTGGGTGTGCAGTGTTCGCGAGGCGGTTGCCCTCACGGTGCTGCGCGCGTGTTTTCCGGGCCTTTAGGCCCATATGTGCCTGGTTTTGGTGTTGCTATTTTCGTGGTGGCGGGCGCGGGTCGTGCGGCTTGCGTCCGCCGTGGTGTCAATTGAGGTGTGCGGCTCCCGTAGTCTGTTGCGGGGGCTGCCTTGTTTGTTCGGGAGGGGACAATTTTGGAAAAGATGGTTAGCGTCAGCGCTGAAACAGCCGGTGGAGATGCCGTAGTGGGCGTTGAGACTGGCAGTGCAGCGGTTGAAACGGTGAGCGCGGCGACTGTCAACGCTGGTGATGCGGCGGTTAACGAGAACACGGTCAGCGGCAACGAAAACGGTTTGCCCGCCCCGCTCATTACCCCTACCGGCGATAATGCTGGCGGCAACGCTGGCGGGGAGACGATTGAACAGCGCCTCGGTGGCCTGTTCGGCGGGGATGAGACGAAAACGAAAGAGAACGCGAACAAGGACGCGCGCCTGTTCTCTACGTTCCGCGACCTTGAAGCAGGTGAGGTGAGCCGCTTCTACGCGCTGCAACGGTTGCCCGAGAGGGTGAGCGGCGCGCACGTGAGCGGCGACATTCACTTCCACGATCTTGATTACACGGTGCCGGGAGGCATGTTCAACTGTATGCTCGTGGACCTGCCTTTCATTCTCTCGCGCGAGGACTTTCCTATCGGCAACACGCGCGTCAACCGCGTGCGCAGTGTCGAAACCGCGACAGACCTGATTCCGCAGATCGCCGCGCAGGTCAGTGTCGGCCAGTACGGCGGGCAGACCTACAGTAAGCTCGATGAGGTATTGGAGCCTTACGTCATGTACACGTACCGTCGTGAGTTGGCGCGCGCCCTCGAAAACGCGACACGTGTCGCCGCCGAGATGGGCGTTGCCGGGGTGGAGCCGTTGGATAAGAGCGTGGCTCTCCTAGTTGCGTCCGGTGAGCGCGACAGGGTGGCGGCTGGTGTAGGTGAGAAGATTTGGGACATGAGTGTTGCCGAGGCTAAGAAGCGCACAGAAAGCATCGTGTACGACAGCATGGAAGGCGTAGAGTATGCGCTCAACACCGTGCAGGGCAACGGGCAGACACCGTTCGTGACTATCAGTTTTGGCCTATCTACGTCGTGGGCTGGCCGCGTCGTCCAGAAAGCTATCCTGAAAGTTCGCATTAACGGGTACGGCGCGCAGAGTAAGACCCCCGTGTTCCCGAAGCTCGTGTACATGCTGAAAGAAGGCGTGAACATGCGTGCTGGCGACCCGAACTATGATGTGAAGCGCCTCGCCCTGTATTGCGCGTCCAAGCGCATCTACCCTGATTTCCAGTCGGTTGATAACACGGTGCGCGACCTGGGTTTCAACCCCACCAGCATGGGGTGTTTCGCTGGCGACCATACTGTGCGCGTGCGCATGGGCGGTGACGGCGACTACGAGACGTTGACGGGTGAGAAGCTATGGGAGTGGGCGGCAAGCCAGTACGGTGCCCAGAAGCAGCCTAACGGTGTGGACGAGTACGTGGATGTCCCCTCTGGTGACCTCGATGTGGCCGATTCGCATACCGGCGCTGAGCAGGGCGCTCGCGTGTTGCGGCTCGTGAAGAACTACAGCAATGTGTGGGTGCGCGTCAAGGTGGTGCCGGAAACCGAGTCGAACATGAGCGAGCGCAAGATTGTTCTCACGCTCACAGACGATCACCCGCTGCCCGTGCAAGGTAAGGGTCGCTTGTATGCGGGGAGTCTCGTGCCGGGCGACCGTCTCACGTCCGCGTCTGGGGAAACGCTGCGTGTCACGTCCGTCACTGGATGCGCGCACGATGGCCCCTCATACGATCTCACGACCGACACGGACTACTTCGACCTAAACGGTGTCGTGTCCCACAACTGCCGCTCTTTCCTGTCCTACTACGAGAACCCGGAAACCGGGGAGCCGGTCGAGTACGGGCGCTTCAACGTGGGTGTGGTGACGTTGAACCTGCCGCGTATCGCCATGCAAACCGAGAACACGGAAGAGTTCATGCGCTTGCTGGATGCTCGCGCCGGTATTGTGCGCGAGGCGCTGGATTGGCGTTTCGACCAGGTGCGTGAGGCGACCGCCAGCCAGTCCCCTATCCACTATGTGACGGGCGCTGCGGGCGTCGCCATGTCGCCGTCCGATAAGGTGGGCGATCTCGTGGAGGGCGGTTACGCGACCGCGAGCATGGGCTACATCGGCGTGTACGAGGCGACCGCGAGGTTCTACGGCGGCGACTGGTACAGTAACCGTGAGGCCGTCGAGTTCAGCGTGAACATTGTGCGCAGGTTGGATGAGTTGGCTCGCTCGTGGAAGGCTGAGAGCGGGCGCGGCTATGGCGTGTATGGCACGCCGAGTGAGAGCCTGTGTGACCGTTTCGCCCGCTTGGATACACGCCTGTTTGGCGAGGTGGAGAACATTACGAGCAAGGGCTACTATCAGAACAGTTTTCACGTGGACGTGCGTAAGAACATGAGTCCGTTCGAGAAGTGGCGCGTGGAGGCCCAGTATTTACCGTACACGACGGGCGGCGCAATTGACTACGTGGAAACGGAAACGCTGCTGAAGAACCCGGACGCGTTGGAAGCTATCGTGGACGCGGCGGTCGCTGCGGGCGTCAGGTATTTTGGTGTGAACCAGCCGGTGAGTCAGTGTTTCGAGTGTGACTATTCGGGCGAGTTCGCTGCTGACGTGCGTGGTTTCTATTGCCCTGAGTGTGGTGAGCGTGACGAGGAGAAGATCAGCGTGGTGCGTCGCGTGTGCGGCTATTTGGGGTCTTTCGCTGACCGTCCCGTGGTGGAGGGGAAGCGAAAGGAGATTGTTGCCCGCGTGAAGCATTTGCGCGTGGGTGACGCGCCGGACGCGGCCGGTGTTGCTGACGTGGTGTCTCCGTCCGTGTGAACACCTCTGCCACGTGAAGGTCCGGGCGATGTCCGCCGCGAGTGCTTTGGCTCAAACGCTGTCGGGGTGACTGTTGCGGTTGCCGTGGTGGCGTGAGCACGTGAGGCTGGTCGGCACGTGGTGGTGTGAAAACGAGTAGGGCACCCTACGGGCGCGCGCTCACTCGCGCCCACTCCCGTAGGGTGCCCCTTATTTTCTATTCGCCCGCGCAGTGTCAGGCGCGTGAGCATGTCATCTCGCCTCTCACGTACTGCTGCCGTGTCGCCGTGCGGCTCTGTCGCTGTTAGAGTTCTGCGCTCATGCGCGCGGCGGCATAGTCAATGAGGTGTCCTACTGTGTTGATTGTGTTTCTCCACACCTCGGGGCTTATGACAATTGTGGGTATTCCTCCGCTGCCGGTGGGGGTTTGCATCGCGTCAATGAGCGCGGCTAGCTCCTGGTGGGGGAGCGCCCTCTTGTCCATGAGCGCGAGGCAGAGGTAAGCGTGTGCGCGCCTCGCCGCCGCTTCCATTTCGTTGTCACCACGTTCTTCCGCTCGCGCGATAGCGTCACGCCACCGCCGCGCCGCTTCGCACACGCCGTCCGTGTCGGCGTTCACGAAAGATTACACTGTCCTCGATGGCCGTTCCTGCGGCGGCTTCGCCGCGCAGTATCTTGTCCCCCAGCCTGGTAAAGGTGGTTTCCTGCTCGCCTGGCGCTCGCATGATGTGGTCGGCGACGCTTTGATGGTGCAGGAATGGGAGGTCGCGCGTGACGCGTTGCGTGTCGCGCTCGCCGATGGGAGGTGTTCTGGCGAGAAGGACGCTGGCCGCGCGTTCCATGATCGTTAGCGAGTTCGCATACTCAGTGTCGTCGCCCTCTCCCAAGTTTTCGATAACGAGTTCGAGTGTCATCGCCGCGTATTCGGCGGTGAGGGACGCTAGAGAGTCGAGAACCATCCCGGTAAACGCCGCGTTATCGAACACACTCTGGTTGATGGGTTGCGTGTCCCATTGTAGCCTGCTGATGGTTTCGGTGAGAATAGCGCAGGTCAGCTCGTCGCAGTCGTCGTCTCGTGGCTTTAACGCTTCGTTGAGTGCTTCCCACATGTGCGCGTAGTCGTCTTTACGGTACGCGTCCGCGATAATGTGGGCGCACGCGCTCGCGTGAGCTTCGTAATCAAGGTCCCACGAGCGGTAGTCCTCTGGCTCATCGTAAAAAGGTGAGCTTGCCCAAACTGCGGCGTTGTAGTCGTCGCGTAGACGCTTGATGTGTTGTTTGTACTGGTTCACTGTTTCTCCCCCCCTTGTTTTATCTGGTCATGTGTGGGCTGGCCGCGTCGATAAGTTCTTCAACGTTAGCGACATGTTGCCGCCCGTGTGGCGTGTTCAACGTGAGGTCGTGGAGCGTGTGCTGTCCGCTCATTGTTTCGATGAGTTCCGCGAGGTCGCTCGCGGTGATGCGGTTTCTGCCCGCGAGTTCGCAGCATACGAGGGCGTGCGCTATCCTTGCGTCCGACTCCCACAACGTGTTGCCGTCCACTTCGCGTGCGGTAATTTCGTTCCTCCACCGCCCAGCGGCTTCAATGAGGCGACTGGTGGTGGCATTTTTGACGCGCGGGCACAGGCTGGTTGCGATGTCTGGTTCTGACCGTAGCCGTATTCTTGCGAGGAGCGCCCGCTTGCCTGCTGGACTCGCTGCTGGCGAGAAAATGTGCTCTTCGATACTGTCTTTCTCGTCATCGTCGTACCGGAATTGTTGCACGTATTTCCACATGTGCTTGTCGTTGCCGCTTTTTGCTGCCGCGTCCACAATGTAGTGGAGGCTGATTGTCTCAGCGTTACGGGCGGCTACCCCGCCCATTTCCTCTAGCATCTTCACGACTGCCCACAGTCCGGCGACGCTCGGTCGCTCCACGTCAAGACAGGAGTCCAGGTTGATGTACTTGTGGAAGTCGTCGCATGTGAAAAGGGGGTTGTTGTCGCCGATTGGTGCGCTGTCCCACCCGAGGGCGCGCACCAGGTATTCCATCACGAGGTAGTTGGTGTAGTCGTGCGAGTCGTCCTGGTTAATCTTGTCCAGGTCAAGCATGGACAGGTAAAATGCGCTCCACATGCGCGGACGTTCGGCGCGGCTCTCACGACAGATGAACGACACGCTACGGTTAATGAACTTGTTGCGCAGATCGTCAACGTGTTCGAGCTGATGACTGTATCCGTTTGACCTTTTTGACATAGAGTGCAGCGCCAGCTTGGCTGTCGTGTATTCGTCTCGCGCAGCTCCGACGTTTTGCCAGTAGTCCCACTTGATCGAGTTCACGCGATAACACCTCCGCCTTTTCGTTCGTGTTTGCCGTAACAGTGCGGCCACACCGCCCTTGTTGCGCATATGCTCAAAGATGGTGCGGCCGCGCCAGAGCGGATTATTGTGTCACTGCCCGCCCATGTGGCGTGCCGCGTAGTCGATGACCTGTTCCCCGGTGCTCAGCGATTCGACGAGCCTACTGTTGTTGTCGCGCACATACAGGCTAATAGGTAGCGCATCCTCACCGTCGTACCATGTGTCTTGTTTGCCGCTGAGCGTTACGGTTTCGAGGAGGACACTCAGCATGTCGGGTGTGATTGCGTCACGCCCCATGAGGATGGAGCACGCGATGGCGTGCGCTGTCCTAGCCTGCGCGGCACCGTTCTTGTCGCCCTCGTCCTCACGCCGCTCGGCAAGTCGGCCCCAATAGTGGGCGACGCGGGTAAGTTCCTCCGTGTCGTGCGCGTCCAGCCCGTAGCTGTCGCCGTTTGCGGCTGTGCGCTGACGGCGCGTGAGAGTGAGCATGTCGCCACTGAACACCAGCGCCTCGTCACCCTCACAGTCGGCGGTGGCTGCTTCTGTGACGTAGTGTCCGGCGAGCCGCGTAGTGGTAGTGGGGTTGTCGGCCACGAACACGGTCATGTTGCTCGCGCCGCGTCGGATGGTGCCTGTCGCGTAGTGGAGCACGCCGCGAGCAAGCCGGTCCACAGCGTTATCGTCGCTCGCGTACTGAAAGATGTATTCGAGGGGCGTGCGCGTCATGCCGCCCATATTGGATGCGCTCGCGGAGACGAGTTCACGGAACCCGTCGCAGTCGAACAGTTCCGCGTCGGTTAGCTTGCTTGCCGCTTTGCTGCCGATGGTGTTTGTGAGTGGTGCGGCGCACGCGTTCTTCCCGTTATCGGTGCGCGTGGCGAGCATGTTGGCGAGTTCACGCCAAAACGCGTTGGCACCGTCGTTGGTGAGCGTTTTTTCTAGGCGCTCGGCGTGGGCTTCTGCGTCAATCTGGTCCATCGTGTTGTTGTTCACGGTGGTCCTCCGTCTCTTTTCTTCCCCTATGTGGGTGGTGTCTTGTTCTTTTCGTTCTTATTGTAGCATAAGTGCAGCCGGTTAGCACGGTGACGCGGTTTATCGTGTTTCCGTCAACTGCCGCGACGCTAACTTGTCGCAGCTTGTCCCTGCCCGGCGGTAAACGAGGAACCGACCAATATCGGCTTCTCTCCCGCTTTTGTTACCCAATTGCTGGGGTGGCGGAACACCTGGGGGTGGTTGACTGCACCCCGCCCACGTCAGAGCTTGTCCGACTGGGTTTCAACGATACTCTGGTATCCGAGCCGTTGAATATTCATCGCGGCCACGCGGTCGTCGTTGGACCTGTAGCCACAGTTCGAGCAGTGGTATTCGTGCGTTTCTTGCGCCTGTTCGCTTTACGCACCAGTCCGCATGTTGGACAGGTTTGGCTCGTGTAGCGCGGGTCAATCACAACGACGGAGTGCCCGGCCTGTTCGGCCTTGTATTCGATCATTTGTCGTAGCTGGTAGAACGCCCAACTGACCTGCACGTACCTGTCTTGTACGCGGACTTTTTCTGTGGCGTTACGAACACCCTCAAGGTTTTCCAGCGCGAATAGCGTGGGCTTGGACTGTCGGCTGACGAGTGCCTTAGAGACCTGATGATTCACGTCCCGCATCCAACGGTTTTCCTCTCCGACCGATCTTTCTGAGCCTGCGCCTTGCGCTGCGCGTCCCCTTCTTTTGGAGGGAGGCGCGCATCTTCTTGTAGTGCTCGCGTTTCCGTTTCACCTCCTTCCCGTCATAGAAAACGGTACGCCCCTCACTATCGTATGTGGTGGCGAGGAACCGGACCCCCATGTCCACGCCCACCACTTGCTGCGGCTGGGACGGGTCGGGTAGTTCCACGGTGCTGGGGATGAGCAGGAGCCATTTCCCGCCCCGGTTCAGTAGTCGGGCGGTTCCGAACTTGCCGTGGCGGTAGGCTTCTGGCACGTGCGCCCAGTCAACGGGCACTTTGATTCGACCGTCAAGGGTGTTGATGCTCAACCGCCCGTCTTTGAGGATACTGTAGTCATGGTTCCACACGAGATCATAACCAGACGAGTGATATTTCGGCTGGCTGGTCGCCCACGGGCTACCGTGCATCTCTTTAATGGTTCGATAGTTCCCGATGACGCGGATGATGGACGATTGAGCCATCTGCGCGCCCACGTGATACTCGTCGCGAAGCCGACGATACACAAGCTGGTGGAGCGTTTTCTGGCTGATCGTCCTATGCTCCCACGCAGTCTCACTGACCATGTTGCAACAGTCGAGATAGGCGGCGCACGTGTCAGAAAGTACCTGAGACTGGTCGGGAGACACATCAACACGCACAGCGTAAGTAAGCGTACTCAGCATGTCGATTCTCCCTCCCATTGACGTTAGATTTGGAAATCATCACGATAATAACAGATTGTTGAAAGAAAGTAAAGACGAGTCCCCTCCGTACGCAAGTGTGGCGGGGTATCCTCGCCAAACCGCTATGAAACTGTTGGAGATGGTGTACATGACGGTGCGCCAGATCGTTTGCGCGCCCCCTTACTGGATGGCGTTGTTGCGTCGCGTTATTGCGGGCGTTCTGCCCCGCTCATGCGCTGAGCAACATAGTCGATCAGGGTTTCCACGCTGTTGATGAACCCATAATGGCGCATGGGGTCACAAAAGCTGAGCGTGAGAGTATGGGCATCCTTACCAGCCTCGCGCGCCTGCTCCTGCTCGTTGAACATGTCGATAAGTGCCGACAGGTCGCCTGTTGTAATTGTGCCCCGGTAGGCGAAGAGTGTTGCGGCGATGGCCGTGTGGGCGTACCGCGCCTCACGGTGCTCGGGCGCGTCCACGTCCGTGTTGTTGATGATGTTGCGCCACCGCTCGGCTGCTGCGGTGAGCGCGTCGGTGCTGCATGTGTCGAGCTGGTAGGCTCCTGCCGTGATCGAACGCAGCACGAGTCCCCTGGTGTCTTTCCAGATAATGAGGCGGCCCAGCGCCGCCGCGCTGTTTTCCGCGAACATGAAGTATTCGCAGGTGCACGTGTTGGTGAATATGCTGTGTTCCGTGGGGATAAGCGCGTTCGGTTGCTCGCTTTGCTCATGTTTTCGAGGATGACGCGCGCCGCGTTCTCTATGATGCCGCGCATGAGGGTTTTCATCGTCTCGCGCCTGGCGAGAGCCTTCTCTGTGAGCGTTTCGCTTTCTTCGCTGAGCTGTTTGATGAGGCCGTGTAGTGTTGTGCTCGGGTCGTAGATCGCGCCGCCTGCTAGTGCGGATGCTGCGCTGCGGAACGCGTCACAGTCGTAGAGGCTGTCCCCCATGATGACCATAGCGTCCCAGTCGGCGCAGTCAATAAGTGTGCTCGTGTTGGTGTCGCCGTTAGTGAGCATGAAATTGTAGGAGAGGACGTACATGATGGCGCGCCAGAGCGTCTGCGCGTCACTTTGCTGGATGGCGTTGTTGACCGTGTTTACGCACGCCTGCTGGTGGCGTCGCTTCGCATCGTTGAGTCGCTTGGTCGCTTGCTCGTGCTCTTGGTATGTGGGGTGGGTCTGGTCGTAACGTCCGTACTGGTCTGTGGGGCAGTCGCGTTCGACCGTGAGCGATGTCTGCGTCCACGCGTCGTATGCTTTGCGTGCCTCCTGGTATGTGTTGTCAATGGAGAAAAAGGTGTCGCGTACTAGCTTCTCTGGCGCGGACGTAAAGGCGCTTGCGTATTGCGTGGTCATTGTCTTGCTGTTCTCTCTGTTTGCTGTCTCCCGTTTCCATTGTAACACGGCGGCGGGATGTTAGCTAACGCTCATGCGCGACCCAGCGTAGTCGATTAACTCTTCTACGTTGAAAATTTGGCGAGAGTCGTCTTTAGGGTCGTAGAGTATGATAGCGTGCGTGTCGCGGTCGGGGTGCGTGTCCTCATACTCTTGGAGCGTGTTAATGAGGGTCGCCAGGTCGTCTGCTGTGATCGTGTTGTGGTTGATGAGGAGTGTCACGGTGATCGTCATGTGCGCGTACTGCGCCACATGTGGCTGAGCGTCACTGTCGCCGCTGTTGATGATGTTCCGCCACTTGGCGGCTGCCTGCGTGAGGTCGTCAACGCTTCGCGTATTGAGAAAGTAGCAACCCGCCTGGGTGATGAAGGCTCCCGCTCTGTCCGCTCGGCTCGCGACGACGACGCTACCAATCACGCTTGCGTTACCTCCGTTGTTTCCTGTGTCCGTGAGGTAGGTGCGGGCGCACATGTCAGCGAACGCCGTCCGCGCCTTCGCTATAACCCGCTCGCCGTTCTTGATGTTGACGATGATAGATGCCGCGCGTTCAGTGATTTGATACGCAAATTGGAGCATGTTGTGGTCTGCGAGGTGCGAGATAGCCCTATTGACGACGTTCAAGCCAGATGGCGCGTAGATGTTGGTGAGTTGTGTGGAAAAGTGTCTGAACGAGTCGCAATCGTAGAGCTTATCGCCCATCGCTTCGACTGTTGTCCAGTTGATGTTGTCGTAGTGGTCGGGGTTGAGCGATATTGGTGTCGGTCGGTCGATGATGAAGTCGAGTGCCAGCCAGAATGTTTCCGCGTCGCCTCGCTGTGCTGCCGCGTTGACGGTCGTCGTGTATTCGGCGTAGTAGCGGTCCCTGGCTTCATCGAGGCGTTTTCTGGCGTCGTGGAGTGGCTGGTATGTTGGGTGAGCTGTGTCGTAATGGTGGGTGTTTTTATCTACCGGGCAGGTTTTTCTAACAATGGAGAACGCGTCGTCGTTTGCTTTGTCTGCGGAGAGGTACGCGCTCAGTGCCGCTTCGAGAGCGTCGAGAGCGTTGCCCGCCCGCGCTGTCTCGCGTGTTGTTGCGTTGGCGTTCATGGTTGTTCTCTCTGATAGTTGTTGTTGCCCTTGGTGTTTCTTGGCTTTTATTGTAACACAGTGTGGGCTGCTAGTCGATGCTCATGCGTGCGGCCGCGTAGTCAATGAGCTTTTCCAGTTCGATTATGGGGAACGGTAACGTATCGTACATCACTCGGTTGTCGTTAACGTGCATGGTGCGACTGTATGTCCCTTGCTTGGTGCGAACCTTCATGAGCTTTTGTTCCTGGAATGTGTCAATGAGGGTGGCGAGGTCGCTGGGTGTGAGTTCGCCGCGTTCTAGGAGGCTGCTACCGAGCATCATGTGAGCGCAGCGTGCCGCAACCTCGCGCTTCGTGTCACCTTGTTCTTCCGCGTCCATAATGGTTTGACGCCACCATGCGGCCGCGCTAGTAACGTTACCACATAGCGCGTGGACGATACCGTAGTTCGCGGGGTACACGCTGTAGCGGGTCTCAACGTTTCCCTGGAAGATGACGTGTCCCACGTGCGCGATGGTGGGGAAGTCATGGGCGTGGTCTCCTGCGATGTACGCGCCTACGGCGACGCCGGAAAAGTCGTCCGAGTAGCGCCTGGGGTGTTCCGCGAGCGCGTGGAGGTTCCCGCTTGCGGTTAGTTCTGTGGTGGCGCGTTCACCGATTGCGGCGGCATTAAGTCCCGCCACACTGTTGCCTCTGTTGGCGTTGCCTGTCAGGTGGTCGAGTAGTCGCCACACGCCCGCTGGCATTGCCGGGATCTGTGTGCTGGCCGCGTCGCTGTGGACCGCACGAGTAAACGCCTCGCAATCAAACGCGGCCGCGTCAATGTGCTGCTCGTTCCACCCGGCCATGTTGATGGTGTGGCGGATAATACGGTTGATAGTGGGGCTGGGGGTGGCTATACCGTAGCGTGCGCACATGGAGAGTGCCCGCCACATGTCCGAGTAGTCGCCATTATGGTAGGCTTGCGAGATGATGTGGGCACACTTTCTCGCGTGCGCATCCATTAGACTTTCTTGCTGGTGGGTGCTGTGGCCTCCGCGCAGGTATTCGCGTTGGTATGCGGCTCGCTCGTCGGTGATCGCGTTCACCCAGTCGCCGGTAGTGTCGTTCGTCATCTTGTTCTCTCGCTTCCTGCCCATGTTATTTGCGGCCCGTTTCCATGCGCGACGCGGCCGCGTCAAGTAGTTCCTCCACGTTGGTTATCTTAATTTTGTCGGTGGCGTTTCCGCGCGCGTCTCGTGCGCTTATGATAAGTTCTCGCTTCATGATGACATAACCTGGCGGTTGTACTTGCATGAGGCGCGTTGATTGGAATGTGTCAATGAGTGCGGCGAGGTCGGCTGCTGGGAGGCTCCCGTGTTCCATGAGAGCGCCGCAGAGCTTCATGTGAGCGCAGCGGGCTTCGATCTCCCGCGACTTGTTCTTGCCTTTTTCTGCTATGTCAATCGCAGTCCTCCACCACGCGGCCGCATTGTGGACGCTCCCGCACATTTCGTGAACGAGTCCATAGTCCGCTGACACTAGGGTTGGTGACCCTGCCGCTGACAGGCGGAACATCTTGCCACCCAATTGTGCGAGTAGGGTGCGCCCGTAGTTGGATGCGCCCGCCAGGTGTGCGAGCACGGTTAATTGCCTGAGATTGACCTGGTGGAAGCCGATGTCGTCAGGCTCCCCGCTGTTGGCGATTTCTTTGACGATGCGGTTACCGACTGTGATGGCATTGCTCGCTGCCACGAAACTAGCGTTGTTTACCGCTAGTGCGCGAGCGTTACCCTCGTCGTGTAGGTGGTTGTATAGGCGGTACGCGCCCACACTAGGAGCGGTGGGCGCGTCCCGAATGATGGTGTCTGTGAATTGCTCGACGTGTAGGGCCGCTTCGTTGATGTGGCGGTCGTATAACCCCGTCAGGGTGATGGTGTGGCGCACAATACGGTCGATGAGCGGTTCGGTGAAGCAGAACAAGTCGATGCGTGTAGCTTCGGAAAGTGCCTGCCAGAAGCCGTTGTAGTCGCCGTTGTGGTACGCTTGCGCGATGATTGCGGCGCACTCTACTGCGTGGTTTGTTTTCGCGTCTGAGAGCGCTTGGTCTCGCGTGATGGGGAGGCGCGTGTCACCCGCTTTCTGTTGGTGATTGTATGCGCGTTGAATGTCGTCCACTTGCTGTTGGAAGCTCGCACGTTCACTGGCGATGGCTTCCACGTATCCTACGATTGGCATATCCCTTGTACCTCTCTCGCCCGTGTCTTTCAACGGAGGCTTGTTTTATTCCCAGCTTTAGCGCTCGCTCGCACCGTCGCTCTCTACCGTTTATGGTATCATGTTTCCGTGTTGGCCGCGCGTCAGGCGTGAGCGTGTGCTATGATGTGTTTTGTTGCAAAAAGATGCCACCAACCAAGAGGAGATACGAGAGATGACCGCCGAACAGAACAAGAGTGCCGCCACTGAGGGAAAGAATACCCCGTTCCTGCCCAAGGGTATGGACAAGAGCGTGTCCTACCGCGCTGTGAGGGGTCAGTTTAATGACCCGACGGGCACGCCGGTAGTGCTCATCTCTCAGCCTGGCCAGGGTAAGACGGCGGTCGTGTACGCGCTCGCCGCCGAACGAGGGTATGAAGTCATTACGATTGTCGGTTCGCAGAAGGACCGCACCGACATTACTGGGTTGCCTACCCTCGTTAATTTCACGGTGACACGCCCGGACGGGACCGTGGATGAGGTGCGCCAGGTGGAGTACGCGGTCGAAAGTGGCAGCGTGTCGTCATGGAGCGCAAGCGCGTTGTCGTGTTCTTGGATGAGCTGAACACTGCTCCGCCGGATGTCGTGTCATCCCTCCTCACGATTCTGGCCGACCGGCGTTTCCCGAACGGGGAGACCATGCCGGAGGAGACCGTCATTCTGGGCGCTATGAATGATCGTGATACCGGCTCAGAGTATCACGATATGGCTCCGGCGCTCGCGAATCGTCTGTGCCTCGTCGGCTATCACATGCCGCTGGGCGCGTGGCTGGATGGTGTGCGCCGCGCGTGGGGTAAGACCGTCGGCGAGCGTGAGGTGTGGATGCGCCGCGCTATCGCTGACTTTGTGGACGAAAACCCTGGGTTTGCGAACGCGCCTCACGACCCGATGGGCGAAACCGTTAACACGTCGAAGTGTGGGTTCGCGTCGGACCCGGCTAACGACATGGTTGCCGCGCACGCGTTCCCGTCATACCGTTCGTGGGACCGCCTCGCCACCAAGCTCGCCCACACGTCCCTCCTCGATGACGGTAGCCCGGACACGGAGCTAGAGCACGTGTATGCGGGCGGCATGATCGGCTTCAAGGCCGCTTTCGCGTTCCGTGAGTTCCTGGCGCGCCGCCGCGAAGCGGAGAAAACGTTTGACGCTCGCCAGTTCATCGGCGACGCGTTCACGCTCAACGATAGCGGGGAGCCGGTCGCTAACCCTGACGCGATGAGCGAGTGGCCGCGTATTGTCGGCGAGGACGGCGCAGACAACCGTCTCGCGGTCGCACGTGAAGCGGGTCGCCTCGCGGTCGATGACGTGGAAGAAACCCACGTGACCGCTGAGGAGCTGCGCAACATTATGCTCCTGCTGCCTGTCCTGTCGGGCGATGAGGAGGTTCCCGGCCTGGGCGTGAGGCTGGACAGTAGCGCACTCGCGTCGCTCGGCAAGAGCGTCAGCAAGGTGTTTACTAAGGCTCAGAAGCACGCCTACGAGGTGACGGCTGGTGACGCTGAGGGTAGGGTGAAGCGCCGTATGGTGGTGAACGCGCTCGCTCGCGCGCTCGCGTGCCCGCATATCTCGGACGCAAAGAACATGAAGGCGGCATCCAGGGCCGCATAACAGCGGGGCGAGAGTGGCGAGGGGCGACACGCAATCGCCCCGCGCTGCCTGCCCGCCCTGTTTTCGCGCGTACACGGGGTGACGTGCGTACTCTCGCGGTTGCTGCGCTCCCGGTTGGCGCTGCGCGGCCTGGCTCGCGTATTGGTTGTGCGCACGGTTTTGCTGTAGCGCACTTGTCTGTGCGTGTGCTATAATGGTGCCCTGTTCAAGTATTGTGGATGCGAGTGAGTGGAGGGTTGCCGTGGCGACTACGAGGGAAGTTCTAGCGCGTGAAGCTAAGGAAGCCGAGGCGTGGGCGAAAGAGAACGCCCGCAGCATGGCTGAGCAGGGTTCCAGGTATCGTCGCCTGTCCCCGTGGGAAGGCAGCGTATGGAGCAAGACCATCGAGTCTTTGCTTCTCCCGAAGGATAAGGGCGGTTATGGCTTGTACCCGCTGTCCCCTATCTTCGCTCTCCTCGTGCCGTTCGTGGACATTACGTGCGAGACCGCGTACACGGACGTGCGCGCCCGCGTAGGGTTGGGGTTGCAGTTCTTCTACAAGTGGGATAACCGTTTGAGGGCGTTCGCTCTCGCCCACGAGGCGCTGCACGTGGCGAACCGTCATTTTCAGCGCGCCGACGAGTGCGGTAAGACGTTCGAGCACGCGCACCGCATGATGAACCTTGCGGGCGACATGGAAATTAACGAGCTTCTTCTGGATATGGGTGTCGCCCATAGTGAGGATGAGGATACGTTTGTGTTCCCGTCAAAGTGGGGGTATGAGCGTTCACGCACGATGGAGGAATACCTCGCCTCCCTGTCTCAGGATCGGGATAAGTTGGAGGAATTGGCTCGCATGTTGGAGGAGTTGCAGAATCGTTCTGGCGGCGGCAAGGATGGTAGTAGTGGTTCTGGTGAGGGCCAGTCCAGCGATTCTGACGAGTCTGGTTCTGACGGTGAAGGCTCCAAGGGTGGCAAGTCTGGTGGCGGGCAGTCTAACGGCGGCGAGTCTGGCACCTCCGGAGGCGCGCAGTCCGGTGAGGGCGAGAATGGTTCCGGTTCCCAGGGGGACGGCGGTTCTTGTTCTTCTGGTTCTGATGGCGAGGGTTCCAATGGTGGCGCGCAGTCGGGTTCTCAGGGTAGCGGTAACGGTTCCGGCGACGAAGCGGGCGATGGTTCTTCTGGTTCCGGCCACGGCGGCGCTGGTTCCGCTGACGAAAGCACTGCCCACGGCCAGGGCGGCGGTTCTGGTTCTGACGGTGAAGGCTCAAAGGGCGGCTCACAGTCGGGTGACGCGGACTCTCAGGGCAAGAACGGTTCTGGCGAACAGCCTGAATCGCAGGGCGAGAACGGTTCCGAGGGCGACGGTAAGGGCGATTGGACCAGCCAGTATGTGCGCGCGAACGTTGGGCACGCGTGCGGGTCGCGCAGCAACGGTGAGGATGATCGTGAAGGTGAGCGCATCGAAGGCGAGACCGGGGTGCGTGGCCGCGCAATGGCTGACGTTGAGGGCGCTCGTCAAGACGCTGAGGCGCTGGTGCGTGAAGCCGCCGACGGCAGTAACAACATGGGTAGCGGCGCGGGCGACTCGTGGGTGAGGCTACTTGCCCGCATGGCTCCGCCGCGCGTGAACTGGCAGAGCGTGCTGGCTGGCGTGGTTGGCCGTTCCATGTCGTCGCGCGTTCGCGGCAACAGGTATGCGACGTACAAGCGCCCGAATCGTCGCCGCCAGGGTGGCGAGTTCGTTTGGCCGTCGCGTGAGACAACAAGCCGACGGTGCATGTTGCGGTGGACACGTCGGGTAGCATGGGTCGGGATGATTACGCGCACGCCGTAAGTGAGATTGAAGGTATTTTGCGCGCGTCGGCGTCGGGTGCGGCTATCGGCTTCTACGGTGTTGACACGCAGATGAGCGAGCGTCCGCGCATGGTGTCTCATGTTCGTGACCTCAAAGCGTTTGGTGGCGGCGGCACGGACATGTCTGTCCCGTATGAGTGGATGGTGGGCGAGTGGGCGGCTGGCGGTAAGCGTCGCCGCGAGTTGCCGGATGTGCATGTTCTGGTGACGGACGGCTGGGTTGATTGGGGTGAGACGCTGAGGGCGGCTGCTGCGTGTCGCCAGTTCACGCGGATGGTGATTGTTGTCACCGATATGGGTGAGTCGCGTCGGGTTATTGACGATGGGCGCGCTGCGGGCGTGAGCGTGGTGTTCGTGAACGGGGCGGCGTGAGCGTCACTGCGTTCCCGTCGTAGCCGAGTTTGGGCGTTGCGCGGTCGTGGGGCGCGTTTGCTGCCGGTTTGGTGGCGGGCGCGCCCCACATGCTTTTGCATCCCTGTTTTCCCGGTGGCTGTTACCCCTCACCTCTGCGCCTCGCGTTTTGACATTCTCCCGTGCGGGTGGCTTGGCGGTCGCGCGTAGACCGCTATTGACGTTGTGTTCGCGCGTTCCTAACATGTGAAAAGGGGTTTGTGGTGGCCGGATTGTCCCGTAGTGAGAGGGAATCAAAAATGCGTGGCATTGCTGTCCGCGCAGAATACGCGGCGTTCATGGGCGAGTGTGAGCGTTTGGGTGTGAGCGTAGGTGGCAACGCCGAAAACAAGTACATGGTGTTTCGGCGTACACTGGTCCGCGACGACGCGGCACTGCGCGGCGGCGAGGGTCTCGGCGGCGAGGGTGGCGTGGTGGACTTGCGTTATAGTGCGGACGTGGCGCTCGTGTGTGCGCGGATGGTTCAGGCGTGCTTCCGCGAGAGCGTAGCGCCGTCGGTGTTTGCGGGCATGTCGCCGCTGGGTGTGCTTATGTTCTTGGGGCTGGATGGACGGTGCAAGGGCGAGCCTGGCGCGGATGCGCTTGCCGCTGGCGCGTGTGGCGACCTGGCGCTTAACGGCGTGAGGTGAAGCGTGGTCGCGCGTCTACTCTCGTGCGCGTGATGGAGCACTGGGCGTGCGATGGAACGCTGGGCGTGTGGCTGTGTTTGCCGTATCTTCCAGTTGTGGGGCGGCTTTTGATGCCTCCGTTAATGTTTTATGCGTTCTCGGTGGCGCGTGTGGCCGTATCACCGTCGATACGGCATCTGTGCGACCCTGTGGCGGGCGAACGGCTCGTCAACCCACTCCGGTAGGGTACACGCGTTTTGAGGCCGTTAAAACGGCTTCCAGCGTTCCGCTTGTTACTGTGTCCGGCACGGTGAAGCGCCCTCACCCCGACGAAACGCAGCCAATTCTATCGACTACAACGACGGTGGTGAGGGCGCTCACGTGAACGCGCTGCACGTTAGCGGCGCATCCAGGCTAGGCGATCACTTCTGCTCCCACTTGGGATACGCCACGCTAATCTCCCACATGTACTGGTCGTAGGCCGCCTTCATGACGCTCGTTGACCATTCGTTCAGCTCCGTGTCGTCCTCGGCGAGCGCAAGTTCACCCAAGTTCTCCGGCACGCTCGCCATACCGTAGTTGAGCGCGTCAATCAGACTGTGGCGGATACGCGTGTGGGAGGCAACGTTTGCGTCGGGTCCGGTCACGTTCAGCTTACCGACCTTGCGCTGGACGAACACCTGCATGTTTCCGATCTTGCGGTACAGGTGCTCGGCAACAAGTCGAGCCGACTCCGCCGTCAGATTACCGTCGCTCGCGTCCATGAGCTTGTTGAACAGTGACGCGACCGCTGTGATGGAGCTGCTGCCGGGGTTCGGGTCGCCGCTCTGTGTGTACGGGAACCACGGCTTAGGCTCCGGGCTGGTGCCCTGCGCCTCGTAAGCGGGGCGGTGCGCCGGTGCCTGCTCCTGGGCGGGAACGTTCGCGCCCCACGCGCTACCCGTTGAAAATTCGCGCTTAGCGAGGGCGCGCGCCGCCTCCGGGTTCAGTTCCGGGTTTCGGCGAACAATCATGTCCTCGAACATGTTGCTCTTGGGCATGTTGCGCTTGAAGCCCTTGTCGTTCTCACTGTCGTCCACAATCCACGTCTTACCGCCGTCTAGGGACACGGCTGCGATAGCGGTCTCAAAGATGCGGTACTTCTTGACGGCATCTCCCTCGGACATGCTGCCCTTGGCTTCCGCGTATTCGCGCATAAAATCGGCCCACGGCATGTCAAGTGGCGTGCTGTCCGTGTGTCCATTGAAGCCGGGTGCGATATGACCGTCCTCGGTGTATGGCTTTGTGCCTGGCTTGGACTTGTACTTGCGGTACTTCTCGATACGGTAAATGACCGGGGTACCGTTGCCGTGGGCTTCACGGAGGGCGGCGGCAATCTTGTTGGTGCCGTCGTCGAACACGCTGCCGTACACGTCGTAGTCGTCGCCCTCGTGGGTGAAAATGGCGCGGTAGCGGGTGTTCGCGTTGCTGCCCGGCTTTGGCTTCGTGATGTCCAGCTTGCTAATGCGCTCGTAGCCGGTGCGAACCTCTAGCTGTTCGCGCTTGTCTACGGGCATGGATGGGTCGCCCGCGAGCGCGACAAATGGGAACACCTTGTCGCCCACTCGCATGTTCTCATACAGGGTGGAACCGTGTTGTTTGTTGCGTTTGTGTTCGTTTCGTTAGTGTTCTGTGTCATCGTTGCTCCTCATGTGACACGTCGTGTTCTTCTATCTGAATGGGGCGCGTTGCGCCCTGTTTGTGTGCCGCGTTTTTCACCGCGTGCGGCCCGCGTTATCGTTTCTACACGTGTAGAAACGGGTGAGGCGAGGGGCGCGTCAGCCGCGCCACATGAAAATGGGCTAACTTGCGCGCCCCTCATCTCTAGCACCCTCTCTCCTACAAGCTCACACCACGCAAGAGACGCGGGGTATGCGTCTGTCAGAACGGAGGCTCGTCACCGAACTGGGTAGCCGCGCCGCCGCCAGCGAAAGCGTCAGCCTGCGCGGCGGGAGCCTGCTGCTGGAAACCGCCCTGCTGCGCGCCGCCGCCATTGTATGCGGCCTGACGCATCTGCTCGCCCGCGCCCTGCGCCGGACGCTGACCGCCCGACTGGTAGCCGCCCTGCTGTCCGTTGTTGGTGCGCGTCACCTGAGCGCGAGCGCTACGCAGCGACGGACCAATCTCGTCAACCTGTAGTTCAACGACGGTGCGCCTTTCGCCTTCCTTCGTCTCGTAAGAGCGCTGAACCAGGCGACCCTGGGCGATAACGCGCATACCCTTACGCAGCGACTCAGCAACATTCTCAGCCGCATTACGCCACACGGAACAGCGGAGGAACAACGACTCTCCGTCCTTCCACTCCCCCGAATTACGGTCGTATGTGCGCGGCGTGGACGCAATCGTAAAGTCGGCAACGGCTGCGCCGTTGCCCGTCCAGCGTAGTTCGGGGTCGGCGGTCAGATTGCCGATCACCGTGATTACTGTTTCTCCTGCCAAGGCACCTTCTCCTTCTCGTGTATAGGTTTTTCCTTGCATTAAAAAATATATTACGCCCATATGAGCGTTGTCAAAAGCTCACGAGCGGCCCTATGGGGCACTCCATTTCGCCCAATGTTTCCCGCTCTTTCTGTTCTCCGAAACGACGCGCGTTCGCGTTTTCGCCGAGCTAAAAACTACCCCGGTACGCGAGCGTGCGGGTGCGGTGACGCGGAGCTGCCCCGGTTTCAGTGGTTTCGCTCGCCCGTTTGACGGTTGAGCGCGTGCGCAAGCTCGCTTTCCCACGCGCCGCCCAGCTTGCTTGCCTTCTCGTTGACGCTCTCCGCGCTAACCTGGCGGACTTCGCTGCTTTCGCTTTCCGCGCGCTCTGTACACAGGGAGGGGGACTCGTCGCCATAGTCGCCATATTTGCGGCTGCGCACGTAGTATCTGATGGCGATAACAACCATGAGAACGTTGATAACGAAAAGCGCATCAAGCGCCACCGCATAAGCGGTCCTCCACGGCGACGACTCGCCACTATCGACGAGGGTAATTGCACCACTCCACGCGATGCCGAGAACCAGCGCCCCTACCGCGTAGCGCCCCCATACGGCGGCGAGACGATGATACATCCGAGGGTAGCGTGAGATGAGTTCTAGGGGACTCATCTTCTTCCGACGGCTATCCGAGCACACAGCTCTCACGCTGCCATGCAGGGACACGGCGAGGACCACCAGTGACGCAACTTCAAGAATCGCTAAAATAGTGAACGTCATTATTGTTTCCTTCCAAGAGCGCCAGCTAGTTCGCGCTCCCACGCGATGCCGGTAGTCAACAGTTGATCTTCCAACAGTACCATAGCATCTGCCGTATTGTCACCGTCATTAACCTGTGTGTCTGTTTCGAGTAGGCACGGTTGATTGTGACAGCCTCGCGCGTTGAGAAAAGTATATATTGCCGCGCACATATACGCGAGAACGGCAACCGTAGCTACGAAAACCAGCGCAGAGAGCGGTGACTGGGCGACGGCAGGACCACCGCCGAAGTATGTCCGCACGTGATGAGATACAGAGCGAAAGAAAACATTGTCCGCAATCGGAAACAGCATGTTCACGACAGCCGCAAGCGCCGCACGCATGGGGGCGCGCCACACGCACTTGTTAATGCACCCGCAACTGTCACGCCACCCGCGCCACACGTAACGGATAAGGCGATCATTAACGGATACAAACAGAAGCCAAAGGCCGACGTAGACAACGAGCAAACCCATATCAGCGAACAATTCCAATGTCTCACACGTGGAACTACTGTACGCCTCAGCGCACGCGGTCATAGAGTTCACTGTTCACTATCCTCACTGCCGCTTCCGCGCGTAACACTGCCAGACTGCGTGGAATACAGCAACCATAGTATCCCGGTCATTCTTGACCTACCTTTTCAGGAGGGCGGATGACAGTTCAACCTCCCACGCGCTACCGCATCTAGCCGCCTGACTCTCCCACCGTGCCGTACCGCCATCCTCAGCGCTTGTCGTCGAGTCGCCCACATCGCCTGTGCTAGTGGGCACTGAGCGCCGATGTGTGGCGCGTCCGTTAGGGCGTTAATACCGGCTGCGCCGAAAGCTAGGGCGGCGAGCGACGACAAAAGGGTGGTACCAATTAGGAAGAAACTTACCGCGTCGCTAACCGGGTGGCCTTGTGGTCCGATGGTATCAATGTGCCGCCACGTGGACAAGAAGAACGTAACCGTATTCAACGCGGCACCGAGCAGCGCTTGGCGCATACTGCGGCCGCGACACTTGCTACACCCGCAACTATTGCGTGACGACGCGTAAACGCGGAACCCCAGCAGACTATTAACGCACACAAGGGCAACCAAGATAAGTGACAGCCCGGCCGCCTCGAAAGCGGACGTAAGGTCCGCGAGCGCCCTCTCAGCCGCATCGCCGGATGTTTGACCAGCAACACCGCCGGACTGCGCGGCTTGCGCGAGCCACAACATTCCGGTCATTCCTCGTCATCCCAGTCGTCTAGTTCTTGTTCGACCTCGCGCATGATCTCCTCGCCACGGAACGCGACCGTACACACGAAGTTCAACACAAGGGATACGGCAATCGAGATGAAGTTCCACGCAAATACGGTTATCCCCATGAATTGTGCGCCCGCGTGCTCCGCCCCGTAGGTGATGCCGGGAATAGCCGGGACGATGAACGCAAGCAACAGCACAACGTTCGCGAGATGGCGCTGCACGCCACGCATGTATCCCCACTTACGCTGCACCAGCTCGTACACGATGCGCATAGCGAGTAGCAGAGCAACGCCTGCGAAAAACGATGCGACTGCCAGTCCCGGTGTCATCTCCAACAATTTGTTTCCTCTTTTCCCGTATTGCCTCAAACGTCTGCCGATTATGATAACACAAGGACGGCGCGCATCGCCACGCGACACGCCCGCCACGCGGCCACCACACCCTTTTGTTAGTGTGTCAGCGTTTGCGCCCCAGCGCCTCGTCAATGGGCGCAACGCGCCGCGTCAGCCCGTCAACGTTCATGCCGGTGTTAGACCGACGCGCGTAAAGCCCTTGGCTACGCGCAGCCTGTCGTATAAGCCCCGCTGCGGCGTTGACAAGTCGCTCCTGCGCCGAGCCTCGCGCTTACGTGCAAGCGTGGGCAGTAAGCGAGAACCAAGCGCCGTCACGCGTCGCCGCCTTTGCTTTCACTGATGGTGTCCTCGCGGCTATCGACAGCGCTCACATAGTCGCCGTTCATGCTACCGGCGTAGCGTCGTGAACGCGATGGCGCGCCCGTTGTGTCCGCGTCACTAGCGTTCGGCTTCACGCCGCCCGCGCGGATAGCATCGTCCATATCCAAGTGGCGCACGTATGCGCGGCAAATGGCGCGGAATAGATAGCGTACCACAGTGAACGCAAAAATGAACATGACCGCACCCATCTCGAACCAGTAACGGTGCATGTAGCCGTCAAGGAACGTACCGCTACTTGCCACGGGCGTGGGCACTGGCACCATGTAACGCGCATACGCGTCACCCACTACGGTTGCAACCACAATCAGCAATGCAATGCGTGCAATACGCATGAGCTTGGAGCGCTTATACGTGCAGTACACGTAATCGCGTAGCGCGTCATTCACGAACAAGGCCATCTTGCCTTTTCTGTTTCCCATCTCTGTCACCATCTCTTTCCGATGTCGCTGTTTGTCTACGGTTTGTTGCCGCCGTGTGCGGCAAGGTTTCTCTCAGCCGTGGTCGCGGTTGACGCCCGCGCTCCTGACGCTTCTTACTGCGAGGCGCATCAACGCCTAAGCGCGTCGCCTAGTTCACGCTCCCACTTGTCGCCCGTCTCACTCGCCTTGTTTTCTTTCTTGGCGAGGGTTTCTGCGTAACGTCGCACAAGTTCTTCTACTTCGTCGTCTCCCAAGTATGCGGCGCGGGCGCGAAACTGCTCCTGTTTCCGTAGCTTGCGCTTATCGGACGGTGACATGGCGTTCGGGTCGGCGTGCATGAATTGGAAGAAGAACATGCTACACGAGACGGCTGTCACAATGGTTGACACCATTTTGGGGAGGCCAATCGTGTACACGATGGTCGCTCCCAGCGCGTTCACGGTTGCGCTGTAGAGCATCATTTTGGCGATACGCCACCCGTACCAGTACGCGACAAAAGACGCGCACGCCAACGCGGCGGACAAGCCGATGCCAAACAGTGTGACGGACATGCTACCAGCCCCCTCTTCCTACCACACGATGTTGTTAAAACACTGAAACGCTCATTGTTTTGTCAACGAGAGGTGGGGAGCGCCCACAAACCACACAAGAAAAGCGGACCGTGGGCGCGCCGCCACTGTTACAGAACGTTCACGCTGCCGCCCTCGATCTCACGGCGCGCTTCCAACTTATCAACCAGGGGGACCACGTACTCGGTGAGCTGTTCGTTGCTGGCGCGACGCGTCCCCTCGATAGTGGTCAACTGTTCGCGCGCATCCGTGATAAACCCGACGAGACTATCAAGGTTCCCCTTAATGTCATCGACGCGAGCAATAGTATCCTTTTCTCGCGCCACCATTCCCTCGATGTTCTTACCCATGAGGCGCGTGTTTTCCTCCATCTGCGCGGCCACAGCCTTATTAACAGCGTCAAGCGTGTTGCCGACAAGCTCCTGCGTACCGAGGGCAGTACGAATGAACGCCTGCGTTTTCAGCGCTGGGATAGCGTTGTTAAGCGTCTGGATGGCCTGGCCGGACAGTTTACGGGCGGACTGCGAGGCGATAGCGAGTGACTGGCATGCGTACATGGCGTTACCGATCTGCCCCAACAGTTCGTTTTCGCGGCGCACAGCCGTGTCCACGACGCTGTCATGCAGCGCGTCGGCGAGATTAGCGTCACCCTCATCGCCCGTGGCGCGCAGCTCCTCTACGCGAGCCTCAGCGTCGCGCCTGATGAAGCGAACGGCCTGCACGTCTGCCGCCATGTCGTGAATACGGGCGTACTGGTATGACGCCTCACTATCAAGGCAATCAGCGTCGCGTTCCATCGTCATAGCGGCATCACGAATAGAGTTCGTGATTTCCTGTAGCGATTCTTCCGTGGACTGGAAGCGCGCCTGAAACTCACGGAGCTTCTTCTCGGGAGTTTCAAAGAACGGGAACAGGCGAGAGACAATGCTACGCTTACCGCCGAGGCCGTCAACGGTGACGGCGAGGGCTGCGAGGTCGCGGCGCATTGCTTCTGCCCCGTCTGTGCGCAGGGCGATGCCTTCCGACGTGCGCTTCATAATGTCGGTCTTACCACTGACTGCGGCGTTCACGTGCTCCTGGCCGATGGCGGCCACATCGACAGCCATCTTCGCGTACTCTGTTTTGTCGCGGGAGGCGAGGGTGCCACTGATCTTTGCGCGAATAATGGGCGCGAGTTCGCGCTCTCGCGCTTCCGCATCATAGTCGCCCGCGAGCTGACGCGCCACGTCGCTCATGTACTCGCTGGGGGTAACGATCTCGGCTTCAACGATGTCGGTGCTCGCCTTACGCGTCCGCTTCTTCGTTGTTGCCTTCTTGGCGGCGGGCTTGCGCGTGGTTGTTTCCTTCTTTGTGGCTGGCTTCTTCGCCGTCGCGGTCTTTTCGGCGCTCATGGCTGGTATCCTCTTTCGTGGTCGTTGTTTTGTTTCTTCGCGTCACCATTGTATCACACACACGGTTGGCGTACTACAGGTACGCGCCGTTTGTAGTGTGGTGGTGTCCACTGGCGTGTTACACGGTGGTAGGGTTTTCTCCCGCTGCCGTGCGGATAAGACGACACGCGCACATGCGCATCCACTCCGTTTCGCCCACGTGTTCGGGGCGATCTTCTACGGGGAACGTGGCCGTTAGGTTAATGACGGTGAGCGCCACCGCGAGATGCCCGTCCTCGCCTGTCGTGACCGTGTAGTTGTGGATGGTGCCATCCTCTACGCTGGCCGTGTGAACGACGCGCATGTTGCCGTTCCGGTTTTCCGCAACGAGGCTGATGTTTCGGGGTGACCATACGAGCGCCGACACGTCCTCGCCCTCGTTTGCCGAGTTTTTCAGGTCGTACATGAACGTGGTTGCCGTCTCTACGAGTGCGTTGCGCTTATCAGTAGCGACCAGGACGGCAGGCTTGCTCATGTCGTCACCCTGTGTTTTCATCCACACGCCAGCCGCATCTCCCATGTCGATGAGCGTGCGTGCTGCGACGAGGGGCCGCTGCTCTTCCGCGCCGTTGTCGGCGTTCTTGTTCTTCTTATTACGGTTCCAGAACATGATGCCGTGTCACTCCTCGCCGTCGTAGTCGTCGCTGTTAATGTCGCCGCTCTCACCCGCGTCGTTGTCTTTGTTGCGTCCGCGTTCTTTCAGGGCTGCGAGCGCCGGGAAACTCGTGCGCTCCACCCTCTCCGCATCCTTGGACGCGTTCTCGTAGAACCGCTTGATACCCTCTAGTTCGTCGCCGATCTGCTCTAGCTCGTGCAATGCCGACTCGACGAACGACTCGTCCACAGCGCGCGCCTGTTCTTCCACACTCTGTAGAACGAGGATGAGGGTTTCGCGGGCCTTCGGGCGCGACTCTGCTTCTGCGCGCAAGGCCGCGTCAAAAGCCGCCTGAACCTGGTTGCGGATAAGGTTTGTGAGTCCGCTCATCAGCGTCTCGTCACGCCAGTAGCGGCTGTTTGTACGTACGGCGACGGTCTGGACAGTGTTCGCCGCGCTGATCGCAGCGTCCATTACGCCCTGCCCGTACGCGTAGTAGCCGACGGTGGCGCTGCGCATCATGTACTCGGCGAGCACGCACAGTTTCCGACCGTACCCGGATACGGTATGGTGGTTTCAGACTGTTGTTCACTCATGTCTATTATTCTAGCACATTGTGCGCGTTGTCCGCCACACGTGCGCGAGCGCGCTTTGCGGTTGCGTGCAACGCGCGCGTCGTGTAACATGGTGTCGAGATAGAAACATACCAGAAAACATGGAAGAAACGGAGAACACATATGCGTAAGCTCGCACGCATCACCACGGTTGACGGGTTCGCGCCGATTGAGGGCGCGGACAGGATTGTCGCCGCTCACGTCGGCGGGTGGACGGTCATCACCCCCAAGAGCGCACAAACGGATGACAAGGACGCGCTGTTCGTTTACCTAGAGGTGGACGCTGTTGTTCCCGAAAAGACTGCCGTGGAACGTCCGGCGTTCCAGCCGCTCATGGAGATCAAGTGCCAGGACTTCACGCTCATGGATGAGGACACGGAGACGGTGTTCCGTGTGCGCGGCCACCGCCTGCGCACGAAGCGCATCCGTGGCGTCTACTCGCAGGGCTTCCTGCTCCCCATCGGTGACGTGTTCACGACGGAGGAAATGAACGCACTCGCTTTCGCGGACGGCATGGACGTGACCAACTACCTAGAGGTTGTTAAGTACGCGCCCGCGCCCAAGGCGCAGCCCGACACGAATGGCGGCAACGGGGCGCGCGGCAAGTGGGACGATAGTCTCGCTCCCAAGACGGACGCGGAGCGCCTACAGAACCTCACCCGCTACTGGGGCGAGATTCAGTCGCTCACGTGGATGCCCACGCTAAAGGTTGACGGCACGTCCATGACGGTCGCCAACGACGCTGGTCAGATGCGCGTGTTTAGCCGCAACCTAGAGGTCGGGGAGGATAACGAGCGCGCTATTGCGGCTAAGCAGAAGGGCTTGTGGGCGTGGCTGGAAGCTAACCCCGGCTACACCGTTCAGGGAGAACTGGTCGGCGAGGGTATCCAGAAGAACCGCCTGAACATTAAGGGCCGTCGTGTCCTCGTGTTCTCTGTCTGGCTGAATGGTGTGAAGCTACAGCGCAGCCAGTGGCCCGCGTTCCTCGAAGCGATGGGCGTGCCCGTCCTCGGCGACGAATGGCAGCCGTCTCATTTCAAGTCCCCGGAAGCTCTCATCGAAGCAGTGAACGGCCTACAGGGTCACATCGGCTCTGGGTTGAATGAGGGTATCGTGTACCACCTTGTGCGTGAGCCGGGCGACACGACGCCGCTCCCGCGCTGGATGTCCAGCCGTGAGAACTTTAAGGTCGTGTCCAACAAGTACCTCGCTAAGTTCGAGTGAGGCGCTTGTTGGGAAACACGGTGACGTAAACAGATTGCCCCACCCCGCTTGACGAGGGGTGGGGCTTTCCTGTGTCGTGTCGCCGTTGTACCCGCACTCTCTCCTGTGGTATGGTGTTATTTATGAACGATAATAAGCATGAAAATGCAGTGTTGGAGTCGGCTATGCGTCTCGTCGCCCGCGCAAGCCGTATGGTTCCGCTCTCGAAGTGGAGCGTGCCGTCGCTTGCCGTGTTGCGCAGCCTGGAACTGTCGGGAGTTAACGCGGATAAGCATGTAGTGGGAGCGTTCTACCCGCTGTCGCACAACCAGGCTGCGCCCGTCCTGTCTGTCCGATCACATGCGATTAAGACGGAGCCTGCCGCGACGCTCGTGGAAGAACAGGTGGCGGCTCTCGTCGCGTGCGGCGCGGTCGTGGACGCTGGCATTGCTCACCTCGGCGACAGTAGTCGCGCACATTGGTCGTGCCTACGATTCCCCGAAGGGTGTGACGAGAAGGCTGTGATTACCCTCGCGAGGGACATGGGTAGTGCGGCGCAGTCTGAGCTGGATCGGCGGTGGTCGGAAGTTCACCCGTCGGAGCTGTCATGAGCAACGTTACGCAAATGAGCGCTGGCGACGTGCTGGACGCGCTAGAGAAGGCGTGGAAAGAGTCGGCTATCATCCCGGAGTTGACGATCACGGACACGCGTGAACTGTACCGTGAGCTAGAGAAGGGTGAGAGGCATGGTCCGCTGAAACGACGTATTGACGCGCTCATGTTCTCCCCAGACGGTATGCGCACCGCCATTGAGGTGAAGGTGGATGTGGCGGACGCTCAGCGTGAGTCGTGGGCGAAAATAAGGCCGTGGATGATGGTCGTCCACCGTTTCGTGTACGCGGTTCCGGCTGGGCTGATTGATCGTCCGCCTGTGGGCGCGGACCAGCGTTCCGGCCTTGTCTGGGTGTATCCCGATGGGCGCGTGGAGTGGAAGCGTAAATGCAAGATTAACCATTCGCCTGAGGCGCTGCCTCAACTGCTGACGTTTAACATTGCGTGGCGTGCGGCGAAGGGCGAGGCGCGGTCGTTCTAGCATGCGATGGTCGGGGCGTGACGCTTGTGTGTCCCGGCTTTTCGTTGCTATTGCGTGGTTTCGTCGCGTGTTGGCGGTGTTATTGCGGTGGTAGCTGGGCGCTCTGTGTGGTGTGCTCGGAAAGAGAAGAGGGTGAGTGTTTGTTCGCGCTGCCGCGCTCACTGTTTGAGTTTGGTTGGCGGTGCGGGTTGTAGGAAGGTGTTGGTTAACGCATGGCAATAGTTAACATGTTGAAGAAAACGGTGGGTGGTGCGAGCGTTTCCGCTGTAGCGGCGCTCACGTTCGCGCTCGCGGCACCGCTCACGGTGGGCGCGGCCCACGCTGAAACAGCGGGCGGTAACCCGTCTATTGGGCAAAACAGTGGAGCGTATGTGACGTTCGGGCAAGCGGACGGGACGGTCGGTAACGACAAAGTTCACATTATGGCGTTGCCTGACACTGACGCTATCGTGTTGGAGTCTAACGGCCATTTCGGTATCGTGGATAGTGCTGAGGACGACGATTACGCGGACGGGTCGGACGCGCGTTACCCGTGGCGTGATGGTATCGCCACGTGGGGGTACACGAGCAACGTGGACGCGTATTTGCAGAAGCTCGGTGTGAATAGTTCCAATCTGGACTTTTACATTGGTACGCACTCTCACTCTGACCATATCGGTAACGCGGACACGATCATTTATAAGTACCGTCCGAAGCGCATTTACACGCCACAATATTCCGACAGTTATATTACGGACAAGTCGCGCCTGTGGGATAACCAGAAGGTCTACGACGACATGATTCGGGCCGCGAACTGGGCGTGGGCAGCATACGGTGGCACTCTCGACCAGCACGTCACCCCTGGATACAATGACACTATCCAGATGGGTGACATGCGCATCCAGATCATCCCTACGGACCCGAACGAGAACTACAAGCGCACGGGCGTGTACGACGCTAACCTTATCGCGTACACGGCGAAAGTGACCGCGCACGGCAGGAGCGCCTACCTGTCCGCCGACTTGGAGACAACGAACGGGCAAGAGGACTATGTTGCCCCGATTGTTGGTAAGGTGGATTGGTTGAAATCGCCGCACCACGGCCTCCCGTCGTCTAGTAACAACGGGTTCGTGGAAAGGCTGTCACCGAAGCTGGTCATGCAGACCGGGTACGAGTTCCAGTCCCATGACGGCGCTGTGGCTGGCGCGACGCGCGGACAGTACGAGTGGTTCGAGGCGTACAGCATGAAGAAAGCCGGGTACGACGCGCTGGTTGGCACTTTCACGCCGAGCGGGATTACGCGGCCCAACTACCTGGTCGGCATGGGGCACGTGTTCGACAAAACATCCAAGCGCACGTGGTGGTTCTACAACGGTGGGCCGTGGGCGCGCACCGGCTGGTGGGAAGGACACTACGGCGGCTGGCACTACTTCAACAACAGTGCGACAGCCGTGCAAAACGGTTGGGTGAATAGTGGAGGCTCTTGGTATTGGATGGGCGCTGATTCGTTCATGGCGACTAATGCGTGGGTGAATGATGGCGGCTCATGGTACCGTGTCGGCTCTGATGGTAAGATGCTGAGTGGCGGTTGGACGAAGATCGACGGCTCCTGGTACTACCTGTCCGCTTCTGGCCGCGCCTACACGGGATGGCTGTACGTTGGCGGCAAGTGGTACTACATGGACCCGCAGTCCGCTAAAATGCGTGAAGCGTGGGTGAACGACGGTTCAGGCTGGTACTGGATGACACCCGGCAGCGGCGCAATGATCGGCGCGGGCTGGCATAGCCTGTGGGGCAACTGGCACTACATGGACGGAAACGGCCGCGCTGTCACCGGGTGGAACGCTATCGGCGGCTCCTGGTACTACATGGACCCGGCGACCACGGCCATGAAAACCGGGTGGGTGAACGATGGGACCGGCTGGTACTACCTGAATCCGAGTGGCGTCATGCAGGGCGGCGGCTGGGCGCGTATTGACGGCTCCTGGTACCTGTTCTACGGTAACGGCATGATGCGCACCGGCACCGTGTTTGACGGCGGCAAGTGGTGGAACCTCGGGTCGAACGGTAAGCTCCAATAAGCGCGCGACCGTCGTTCACGACGTGGGGCGAACGCGCGCCCGTCGCGGTGCGCCGGACTATCGGTTGCGGCCGTAGCGTGAGGAAACAGGAGGGGCGTGGTTGACGGTGGGCCAAAGCGGCACCGTCGATCCCGCCCCTCTGTCGGTAGGTGAGCATCCACGTTGACATGCGGAGGGCCGCCACCCTATCTCATTCAGGGTGGCGGCCCTCTCGCGGCATTTTTGACGAGTAGCTACATGATCTACTCTCGGATATGTGCTCTCTTACTGGCCGCTCTCCGGGTCGATGCCGTGCTCTCCCTCGTAACGTTCCCACGCGCGTGCGAGAGCGCACACGTCCTTGTAGTGGAACTCGTAGCGCCTCACCTTGTCAAGAGCCTCGTTGACCTCGCGCGCGGCCATGATCTTGGCGAGAGTCGGCGTGCAACGTTCGTCATGCTCTTCGAGTGCCGCGTTGCTTTCCAGAGCTAACGCCATATTCTCGTCATCGAATGGTACGAGCAGGGAGTCATCGAGAAGCGCCGCGCGCTTCCCAGTTTCCCTCACGTACATGGCGAAGGCGGTACGCAGTTCCGATACGCGCGTCAGAGGTACGCGCCAGTGATCGAAGCCTGGGTAATCCAGATTACTCTTCCCGTCGTGTAGGCGAATCTCCCCGTCATCCAAGTGCAGTTGAGCGTACACGGTGTCCGTGGCGGGGAGTGCGTAATGCCCATTGATGTACAGGAGGTGCGAGTAAACGCGGTCGTGTTGCTTATTGATGGCAGTGTAGAAGCCGTCGTAAGTAGTTTCACGCGTGGAATACGCGAAGTGGTCACCACGTTCGCGGTGCTCACTGTCGTAGTAAAGAGGTTCCGTGAACTGACTGTAGAGTTTGCCGTTGACGGCGAAATACTGCGTGCCGCCAATGGGGAACGATGGGTGCCCTTCGCCGATGTCCGCGATTGTCGTCTTTACGATATATTCTGCGTAGGAGTCCCACCCAGGAATGTCTGCGGAATAGACGATGAGGATTTCTTTGCTTTGGCACCGTTGCCGATGAGCTTCTGTTGAATCTCCGAGGGTTCGACTTCCTGCTCGCCGATCTTGCGATCTACCACCATTGTTTTCTCATTTCTTTCTTGTCGCAGCTTCTTGCAAGCGACAGTATAGCACAAGCTCGTATCCTTTTCTACACATGCGCCACTCCCACTTTCTTGTGCTATACTGGTCGTTGTGGCGCGTGCGCTGAACGCTGCGCCACGGTAGCTAGAGTTGAGTGTGGAAGAAAATGTGGAAGAAGATATGGATGAGCACTGTAGATGGGTACGTGTGGGATGACGAGGAGTGGATGCGACGCATCGAACAGGCGGAAGATGGCGCTGCGACCGCATCCGCTGTCCTGGCGCTCTATGATTCTCTCATGTCGTATGACGATGTGCCCTCGCGCGGTGTCGGGTGGCTGATGGGCCGCCAGTATCGTTTGGCGCGCCTCGCTTCTTTACCTTCCGCCCCGGCGCGCATGTTGGCGGATATGGCCGCTGTCCTGGTGGATGGTGCGGGCAGTAAAGAGTTTGACGACTTGGCCTTCCCGGTTGTGTACGCTTTGGGTGATAACCAGGCTCTCCCGTGCGCCGCATACGATAGCCTTGAACGCGTTTACGGCGGTGATGGTGGCGTGTGCCCTGAGTTGGGGGTCCGCAACCCCGTGTACGCTAATCGTGTGGCGCGGCGCACGATCTTGGGCAACCCAGCTGGCTGTGTGGCTTACGTCCCGGAGAGGACTTTGCAGGCTGTGCGTGAGGGTATCGTGACGGATAGGGATGTTCTCGCTTACTTGGGCGAGGGTGAGCGAGAGTGGACGTTGAGAGATTACGGCGGCAAGTGGGTATGGACAGAGGGCGACGCGTTGAGCGTGGAAATGCGCCTGTGCGGCTTGGATGTGTGGTCGGACAACTGAAAGGGGCGCACGGGTGTCTGTGATTGACCGCAAACGGTACGGCGGTATGCTTGATGAGGATGGATATGTGGAGTCATGACAATGGGCGAGCGTGAACGCGAAAAGCTCCGCGACATATTGCAGGCAACGGCTATTGAAAGTAATCATGTTGACATGGGGGTGTCAAAATTTCTGTGGAGCGTGGTAAAGAGGCTTGCGGACGGCGGTTCGATGACTGGGTTGACGCGGCAAGCCTACTGGCGTGTGCGCGCCATTGCCGACCATGACGGCTGGGCGCGTTTTACTTGCGTGTGGCATGGGTTCGCGCGAATGGAGCACGTTTCTGCCGATGTGTTGCGTGATGTTGCCGCCGGATGCTGCGACAACGCTGGCCGACGGTGGTATGGCGTGAAAACGGTCATTATCAGCTTGTGCGATAATCCTGCGATTCCGCATGACCTGTTCTGTGATCTGGATGGGCGTTTCGGTGGCGAGGGCAGTAGTTTGCCGGAGTTGGGCGCGTGCAACCCGCGCTACGCGAATGAGATTGCGCGGAAGCTCATCCTTGACCGCCCGGAAGGGTTTTCTGACGCGCACGATGTCCCTCGTCACATTCTGGATGGGGTGATTTGCGGCGCTGTGACCGATGAGGAAGTTCTCACGTTCCTGTGCGAGCCGCGCGAATGGTCAACGGAATACGCGGGCGAACCTGAGTATGCGGAGAGCGAGGGCGCGTGGTCGGAGTGGACGACGGACGATGCGCGCAAGCTGAGAGAGCGGCTAGGCCGCTAACGGGCGTGGTGCGCGACGCCCTCGGCGTTTTCTGCACGCTCGCCCCCTGTGATGCCCGTCAGAACGCCTGTACGCGCCTCTGGCAGGCTTTCGCGCCTCGCGTGCGCATTGATGCCTCCAAGGCCGTTTGAGGCAGTTAAAACGCGTTTCCAGCGTTCAGTTTGTGGGTGGTGTGGCGTTGGCGGTCGATCCGTGTCTGCGCTTGCGCGACAGGGCGCGGGTGTCTAGCTGCATGTGTCGTACACGTAAGCCCGCCCGCCGTGTTCTTTCATGTTCACAGCGGGCGGGCCTTACGGCATATCTTGTCAGAGAATGGTCACGTTCTCTCGCGCGGCATCGTATGCGGCGAGCGCATCTGCGATTCGGCGCGCCGTGGTGATCGTGTTCACCTTACCGTAGCCGTCCTCAACGCCCCTGAACGCTCCGTTGAGTGCGTCCGCCGCGTCCATCTCCTGAATGGTGGGCACGTACACACCAGTGTCAACGCCCCACTGTGCGCCCTCCGCGTTCGCTGCGAGCGCCGCCGCCACGGCCTCGTCGTCGAACGGAATGTTGGCTGTTTCGTCGCCTGCCAGGTCGCCATCAACGCCGTAGTTGTTCATGTGCTGGCGGTATGCGTCGCGGAGCTTGGCCGCGTGTGCGAGGGGGACTCGCCACGAGCCGATCTGCTGACTGGTCACGCGCACGTACTCGCTGCCGCTGTAGTCGCCGACGGTATCAAGGTCGTCAACGACATACATGCGGCCGTCGCCCATGAGGTGAGCGTACAGGGCCTTGTTGACGAGGCGGGCGACGCGACCGTTGACGATGACGGAGTTGCTGTACGTGTTGTCGTAGGCTTCGCTGACCGCATCAGCCTTATCCTTGGCTCCCATGTAGAACGTCTCGTGCAGCTCGTCGGCCTGGCGGTTCCAGCCCGGCTCGTTAATGTTGTGGGTCTGCGCGAGGTAGATCGCGTTGTTGGCGATCACGTAGGTGTCGCGCCCCACACGGAAAGTCGCGTGCCCGTCGCCGAGGTCGGGCATGGTCGCCTTGACGGTTTCGCGGCGCGTCTTGTCGCCGTAGCGGGAGGACTCGTAGCGGATGGTGATGGTGCGGGTGTTTGCGCCCTCGTCAACGAGCTGCTGCTGGGATTCGGTCATGGGCTTCTTCATCATGGTTGGTTTCCTCTTTCCGTGTTGGTGTTTTCTCTTGTTGACGTGTTTATTGTAGCACAAAAACCGCACGCTTGTCCACACGTGTAGATAAAAGCGCGGTGGTGTGGGTCGCGCGGAGTGTTGGCGCACGTGGTGCTGACAGTTGCAACCAAAAGCAATACCGTTTTTCCGGCCATTTATTGCGTGTCGGTTGATCGTCAGCGCCCGTAGTCGCGGTTTCCTGGGTCGTTAATGTCCATGTACCCGTCGTACATGCCGATGCTTCCCATGTCTGAGATGTCGGGCACATTTGGCTCGTTGGCGGCCATGCCGTTGAAGTAGCCGACAATGTAGTCTTGGCGCGGTTCGCTCCACTCGTCTTTGGGTGCTTTCGTGAGCCGGTATGCGAGCCGGTCGACGTAGCACTCGTGCGATAGTCGCCGCTTAAACTCTTCGATGTCACCTTTTTCGCCGTACACGTTGAGCGTGAGATAATCTTCTTCGTCGCACTCCATAACGGAGAGGAGACCCAGCTTGTGAGCAAGGTTACTGACACCGACATACTGTGCATGTCGGTCCCTGTTGCCTAGGTCTCCAATGTGGTAACAGGTTGCCGACGGCTGCTCGTAAGTGACGTGGTAGTGCTCTCGGAGAAGCCGGTTAGCCGCATCGAACTGTCCCTTGCGGACGCATGTCGCAATGTCGTCGTGTAGTGTCGGAAACAACATTCCCGCCTTTCATGTTTCGGAGTTGTTTTGCTTTATCAAAGTTAATTGTAGCATACAGTCTGGCTCGGCGACGACCGTTAGCGACGATGACCGGCTTTTCGTGTCGGCCGAGTTCGCGTCGGTGCGACTAGGTGCGCGTGGTGTTGACAGCGACGTTTCCCTGTGCTATTGTTGCGTGTGTTGGCGCTGTGCCCGAGTGGTTGAGGGAGCGGACTGCAACTCCGCGCACGTCGGTTCGATTCCGACCAGCGTCTCTAAAGCGGCGTAATCGCCCGCGTGTTGGCCGTAATAGGTGGCGAGCGTGGCGTTTTGGGTTGCTTTTATCCCTGTCGTCTAATTTTGGTAGGACAGCAGATTTTGGCTCTGCGAATCCAGGTTCGAGTCCTGGCAGGGATGCGAAAAGCGGGTGCGCGAACACGCCACCCGCATCTACTATAGACGCCCCACGAGGCGGGAGGGAGGCGCATCACCTGTGGGTGATTTCCATGAGCTTGTGGGTGATTTAACGCGCGAGCAACTGAACAGTGACCCGTACCAGTGTGGCGTTCACGTCGGCAAGGTTGCTCGCGAACGTGACCCGCGTTCTTGGCCTCAAAAGTTGGCGCGCAGCGTTGGCGTTCGCGTGTGGTCGTGTGGGCGAAAGCTGTTTGGTGGGGTGCGTTTGGGGTGTAAGCTGTTGGGGTTTTAGTTTGTTCTAGTGTACTATTGTGTGTTATAGTTGACTATCGCTTGGAGTAAAGGAAAGGGTTGAGGCACGGTTGTTGGAAGCTGTGAAGGTCGCGCTTGACCCTACCCCTATGCAGGAGCGCCTGTTGCTGTCTCACGCGGGTGCGGCTCGTTTCGCGTTTAACGTTGGGCTTGCGCATGTGAAGGCTGCGTTGGATGCGGGGGGAGAGGCCGGATTTGTCGTCTTATGCTCTGCGGCGCTGGTGGAACGCCAACAAAGATACCGTAGCTGTCGGTGGGGATGGTGAGCCGTGATGGCAGGAGAACTCTAAGGAATCGTACAGTTACGGTTTGGAGTCTCTTGCGAAGGGTTTGTCGAACTGGTCGAAGAGTCGCCGTGGTGGCCGTAAAGGCCGAAAGGTTGGCTTCCCGAAGTTCAAGTCAAAGAACAAGGCTACGCCACGTTTCGCGTACACGACCGGATGTTTCGGGTTGGTCAAGGGCGATCCGAAGGCTCTGCGCCTGCCGCGTATAGGCCGGGTACATTGCGTGGAGGATGTCACCAAGCGCGTTGGTGACGGGCGGGTTCTGCGCATGACCATCTCGCAGTACGCGGGCCGCTGGTATGCTTCCTTGACGGTCGAACGAGACGACACCTCTGTCACGAGGAAAGCGCCGAGGGGCGGGGCGGTCGGCGTGGACCTGGGCGTTAAGGCGCTGGCTACACTGTCAGATGGGACAGTTATCGAGAGTCCTCGCTACCTGAAAAAGTCGGAGCGGAAGCTAAAGAAAGCCCAGCAAGCTCTCAGTCGCAAGGCGAAAGGCTCTAACCGCCGCGCCAAGGCTCGTGCGAAGGTGGCGCGCCTCCACGCGCATGTGGCGAACCAGCGACTTGACGCAATGCACAAGCTCACAACTCGGCTCGCTGAAACGTTCTCGGACATTAGCATCGAGGACCTACACGTGGCGGGCATGGTGAAGAACCGCCACCTTGCCAAGTCGGTAAGTGACGCGGCGTTTGGCGAGTTTCGCCGCCAGTTGGAATACAAGACTGCCAGGACCGGCGCGCGGCTGCATGTTGTGGACCGCTGGTACCGTAGTAGCAAGATGTGCTCAGGATGTGGGGAAGTGAAAGCCAAGCTCTCCCTATCCGAGCGAACCTACCGTTGTGACAGTTGCGGTCTAGCAATGGACCGTGACTTGAACGCGGCAATCAACATTCGTGTCGCCGGGAGTGCCCCGGAGACCCTAAACGCGCATGGAGAGACTGTAAAACGGAACAGCCCGTCGGGTTGTGCAACGTTGGACTCTGTGAAGTGCGAACCAAGCTTGCGCGGCGGTCGCCGTGCTGTTAGACTTGGAGCGGATAGCCGTAAGGCTGTCCTGCAAACAAACTAGAACAAAGGTTATTTGCAACGGGATAGCGGTCTCACGCGAGATGGCGTGCTCGTTTACGGGCGTAATTCTCGCCTGTTTGATATTTTTGTTTATCCCTCTCTTGACCGTGAGGTGGAGTGGCGCGCTGTTGCTCTCCTGCTCGGCCTTGCGCTCGTGTCGCCCAGCCGTGGTGATCGTGAGGGCGTTGTGGTTCGCTCCGATTGCGTGAACTGGTTGTTTGCTGAGGGGTTTGCTGATGGGTTTCTGCTTGGCGACGTGTGTGATTCGGATGAGTTGGAGCTTGCGATGCGCTTGTCGGCGGACGTGCGCTCTCGCGTGAAAGATGCCCTTGCGGGCGGCGACGCTTCCCACGCGCGACGTGGAGCGGTTAGCCGTGGTGTTGCGCCGGTTCTCGTTGCCGGTAGCGCTGGTTCCGGTAAGTCTGTGGCGTTGGTCGATGATATGCCTACGGGGAGTCAGTTTGCTCGCCCTGACATGGTGTTGTCGCTGAATGGGCGCACTGTGGAGGTGTATAACCCTGATGGTGCGGCGTTGTCTGTTGACGTTGGCGACGGTGGTGTTACTCTTGTGAATGAGGACACGGGCGAGCAGGTGCGTGTTCCCGAGAGTGCGTCTCACGTGTTTTTTGTTCGTGATAACTTTGTGATTCTGCCGCCCGCTGGGTGGTGAATCTGACCTCGCGCTCGATAATGGGTGGACAGCGCGCATGTTGTCATCTACTGTTTGTTATAACTGTGGCGCTCCTGTGGATGTTGGCGGCTAGAGGTGCGACGCGTGCGAGGATAAAGATTATCAAGAATGGGCCTCTTTGGGCTGCGACTGGTAGAATGCCTGGTGAGAAGATCGAAAGTGAGTGATGTGTGATGATTATTTCCTCTACTGTGTTGAGTATGGTTCCTGATTGGGCGTTGTTTGGTGCCTTGTGGGCGGCTGTGGGTGTGTTTGTGATGTCTGCGTTGACGTGTTACGCGTGGCGTAGGGTGATGGGTTTTCCGGGTGTGGTGGAGGGGCGCGCTGATTCGGTGCGCGCGTCTGTTGCGTGTGGTGGCGCGTGCGCGTTGGTGGCGGCTGTCCTGGTTATTGGGGTTGGATTGCTCGCGTAGCTGCGTCGTTTGCTTGTTGTCCGCGCTGCCCCCTGTGCCCCCCTTTTGCGGGGTTGGGGTGGCGCTGTTTTCGTCCAGTTGGTGCGGCTATTTGTGTGGTGGTTGGGTTCCCTGTGTGTCGCGCTTCTTGCGCGTGTATTGCGGCGGCGTTGTTGTGTGAGGATGTGGTTTAAGCGTGGCTGGTTTTCATGTCGGCGTGAGGGGTAAAGCGGCGGGCCGAGTTGTGCGGTGTGGTGCGAAGCCTGGCGGGTGCAGGTTGATGGGTGCGGATGGCGGGCCGGTTCCGCATTTTGGTTCGTTGGCGGAGGGTGAGGCGTTCCTTGCTGAGCGTGATGCTGCGTCGCGTGGCGGGTTCACTGTCCGCGCCGTCGGCGGGTCCGAGCGCACGCGTGAGTATCCGACTGCCGGTGAGTTGTCTGCCCGTCAGATGCGCGTCCTCACGGCCCCTATGCGTGGCGCGTTGGAGGCGTATTCGTCGAGCGCTGCCCTGGATGTGAACAAGTATCTGAAACAGCCTGACGGTGGCTCCCTGTTTGATGAGGGTGACGCGTCGTTTGGTGACATGATGGCTGACTTGGCGGGCGACCCTGATTTCGGCGGTTTCGATGACGATGATGTTTTCGGCGACCCGGACTTCGGCGGCCTAGATGACGGTGATCTTTTCGGCGACTACGATAGTGGCGTGCCGGTGAGTTTGCGTGAGGAGATTGATGCGGGCGGGTTGACCGTGCAGAAGGCGGACAGGGTGATTGCTCTCATGGATGAGGCTTTCAGTAGTGCGCCGGAGCGTGCGGACGCTGACCGTCCCTTGTATCGTGGCGTGCAGGCGCGCGTGAACTATAGTGGCGTTCATTCGACGGGGGGGAAGGTTGCGGACGCGTCCGTGGGTGACGTGGTGGTGTTCCCCGAGTATTTGTCTACGTCCACGAGCCTTGCTGTTGCTGACGATTTCAGTGACGGTGATGGTGGTGAGTTGACGGTGATGGAGATTCGCACTCCACGAGGGTTGCATATGAGCGCGGTGTCTACTCACGCTGATGAGGATGAGTGTTTGTTGCCGCGTAACATGCGGCTGCGTATGGTGAGTGTGAGGCGTGAAGAAACGTCGGACGGCGTTGTGCGTGTCGTGAAAACGTTTGAGGACGCGTCACATTCCGTTTAACGCGCCCGTGGAGCGTCCTGTGCGCCCGTTTGACGGGCTTTCAGCCGCTCCGGCACCAGCTGGGCGCACCGAGCGTTTTCGTCGCGCCAGACGGCGTTTTAGAGTGTACGCGACCGACTGCGCATAGAGGGCGGCGCAGACAATAACAGCAACTCGTCCCGGCGTTCGCGTTGCGGCCAAACGCGATCCTGTGATATACTCTCTTCCATGAGGAATTTGTTTATTATGCGCGGTGCCCCTGGTACGGGCAAGAGCCGCTTCCTGCGCACGGTTGGCGCAGACCAGGAAAACCTGATCGTTTCGTCTGACGCTGTTCGTCAGATGCTTGCCGCTACAGTCATGGCTGGGGACGGCTCGGGCGCGTGCTCTCGTGGGTTCGGTGGCCGTGACGGTAAGCTCGTGTGGGACTTCCTGCACGAGTGTGTGCGTCAGCGCGCCCGCCAGGGCAGTGACATCTTCCTTGACACGTGCGGTATCACGTGGGACAAGGTTGCCCGCGAAGCAGCTTACTGCGTCAAGCTCGGCTACGAGCTGACGGTTATCGACATGCAGGGGGACGCGCCCCTGGACGCGGTGCTGGACATGCAGGAGCTTCGCCGCTTCCACCCCTCGTATGTGGACCGTGCGACGGTTGCGGCCATGTGGGAGGCGGTGCGTGAGGGAACCGGAAAGATTAAGGAAATCGTTGAGCGCAAGGGCGGCACATATTTGACTGCTGAGTGGCGTTACAACAACGCGGGCGCGGCCCCTGTCGTATTGAACATCAGTGAGATGGCGCGTATCGTTAACGACAAGCGCGCGAATAACGGTATCGTGCGCCTGACCGCCACGGACGAGCACCCGGTCGTGTTCGTTGGTGACGTTCACAGTGACGCGGACAGGCTGAACACCGTGTTTCAGCAGATTCTTAACCGCTACGGCGAAGGCAACGCGACGGTTGTCCTGTTGGGTGACTTGTTTGATCGCGGCCCCGACCCGGTGGGCACAAAAGACCTCCTCCGCTCATTCGACAAGCACGAGTTCTTCCGCGACCTCATCCTTGTCGAGGGCAATCACGATTTCAACCTGCGTCGCTTGTATGCGGATGAGAAGGAGCTTGCCAACTCGTTCCCGCAGACCAGGGAGACCATTGATGCTTTCAAGGCCGTGGGGTGGGATGAGAAGATGTTGCGCGCCCGCACGGTTGACCGCATGGTGCTTGGCGTGGTGGTGGAGCGTGAGGGGCGCGCCCCCGTGTTCGCGTGCCACGGCGGCGTGAACCGCACTATCGGCGACATGTTCGCAGAGGGCGGTATCGTCCAGAACGTTCACGCCCACCAGCTCATCTACGGTACCGGGGACCGTGACACGACGTATTACGGTCGCAGCATGTATTTCGACGCTGACCCGATGCTCAGCGATAACGGCGCGTGCGTGATCGTTCACGGCCACCGTAACCGTGACACGGACCTTGGTGGCGAGGAGCGCCCCATCATGTCCATGCCGGGTATCGTGAACCTGGGAACAGGGTGCGGGCACTGGTGGCCCGGTTGTGGCGTGGAGCACCGACAAAACGGTGTTCTCGTCCGACGGCGACTGATCGGCTAGTTTCCGGCGTGTTGTAAGCCTCGCCACGCACGACGCTTACGGCCCCCTTGTGTGGCTGTTACGTTCGTGTGTGGCGAGGCTATTTTTGTTTCCTGCCATGCACTCGTGTTTGCGCTGCGTGTCGGCTTTCTTTTCTTGGTGTCTCTTTGTGTTGAATGTGGGGTGTTGCTATGGCAAAGTATATGAGCGTGATGTTGGGTGACACGTCGGATGGTCCGGGCGTGCGCGCCGCCATCTACTACAGCGGGTGTGAGCTGCGGTGTGAGGGCTGTTGGTCGCCGCAAACGTGGAACCCGCGAATTGGCCGCGACATGACGGCCACCAAGCGGCGTGAGATCGTCGCATATTTGGAGCGCCCCGAGGTTGCTGGTTTGAGCCTGTTGGGTGGTGACCCGTTTCACCCGTTGAACGCGGCTGACGCGACCGCGTTGTGCGCTCTCGTGCGAAACCGTTTCGGGTGGGATGGTGAGCGCACTATTTGGGCGTGGACCGGGTACACGTTCGACGAGCTGCTAGAGCGTGAGCACGCGCGCATGTTGCTGCCCATGTTGGACGTGTTGGTGGACGGCCCGTTCATTCTGGGTGAGCGTGACCTTAATCTGCCGTTTATGGGGTCGCGTAATCAGCGTGTCGTGGACGTGCAGGCGACGCTCGCGGGCAGGCGCGACGGCTCCCTTAGCGTGGGTGAGGTTGTCGTGTTGGATGAGTGGATGCGTGCTCCTGAGCCTCCCACCGTGGACGCGTAAACGGCGCGCCCTTTGCGCACCCCTCTGTGGGTTGCGTCGCTCGCGCGAGTCGAGCGCGCTCCTGCGCCGGGTATGAGGAAACGCCCCACGGCTTGTGCTCTTGTGTGAGCTTGCCGTGGGGCGCTTCCTGTTCACCCGCCCCTGTTGGGGCGCTTACTCCGGAACCGCGTTTAGCGTGTCGCGAGAATTAGCCCGAGCGAGTTAGCTTCGCTCTGGGTGAGCGTGCCGTCCTCGAAGCGACGTGCTGCGCGTGCGAGTGTCTTGTCGTCTGCGGTGACTCCGAGACCTCGCGCCGCACGCTCGAAGTGCTTGCCTGCTTGTAGTCGCCAATGAAGGCGACATCGTTCTGCTCGTTCTTGATGATCGTCATTCTCTATCTCTCCTCGTCATCTTCTTCTTTTACGTTTCTTCTGCAACCTGGATAGTATAGCATGTTGGGCGCGCGCCAGTCAACGCTCTTGTTCGCGCGTTACGTCACACGAAGCGCGTTTGGTGCTGTCGCCCGCCGCTTCTCTTATTATTCGCGCTCGCGTGGTCTACTGGTTTTTCCAGGTAACGCCGATGCTGTCTGCGAGCGTGCGCGCAACGCGCTCGGCTACTAGCCCGTAGGATGCGTCGCCCGGCTTCACGGGCGCACCCAGCGTGGCGGCACCGCCCGCCTGGTCAACGACGATCATGACCTGCCATATGCCCGTCACGGGGTCGTTTTTGCCTCCGCGCGACACGGGCACGCCGCCCATTGTCCACGCTCCCGTGTTTTCGTTCCATGTGGGCGTTGCGGTGATGCGCCACACGCCCGGCTGCAACACGTTAGCGTGTGCGCCAGGTGGTGTGTCGCCTCTCCACGCGAGGCCGTCACGCAACTGAATACGGGCCGATACCTTGCCGCGCACGCGTTGGAATGTGCGAGGCGTACAAGCGGCCAATAATACGATAACGGCCGCGACGACTACGAGGAGAACAATAGGCATGTGAACTCGCCCCCTCCTCTTGTCGCTCGTCTGTTTTCTTGTGCTGCTACGGGACTCGAACCTGTATCGGCCACTCTTCCATTTGATAGTAGAAACAACCAAATGGTCGAGCAGCCGCTCTCCCAATTGAGCTAAGCAGCTCATCCAACTGACCAGGTTGGCATCCATCTGTTCGGTGAGGGTGTCTTGGTCGAGACACTTTACACTATCTTTCGACACTCACCGACAGCGCTCCCAGGCTAGACTCGAACCTAGACTAGCGGGGTCAGAACCCGCCGTGCTGCCACTACACCACCTGGGAATATTTTTAACCTTGTATCCCGGAGTCGAACCGGGGTCGCATCAGACAATGTCCGCTGGTCTACCGTTGACGTATGCACAAGGTCTTTGCCCGAACTACCAGGCGCGAGGAAGCGCGTCCCCACGATGCCGACTTAGTTACTGTCGCCATCTGTCCCCTCGGTGAGAGTCGAACTCACACGCCCGCGCGGGCGGCGCATTTTGAGTGCGCTGCGTATGCCATTTCGCCACAAGGGGGTATTCTCTAGGGTTTGAGTTGGCTTGTTGCCCGCGTCTCCCCCTAGAGGGTTTTTGTCCAGTGCTTCCAGTATAGGGCGCTCTCGCGCGCCTGTCAACTCTAACGCCGCGTGCCGCGTACCACACTCTAATAGCTGCGGCAACAGCGTTTACTAGCGTCCGCCGCGAACGCCGCTGGTTTAGTTCTCGGTGTCGAGCTGTTCGATCTGGTCGAGGATGCCGGGGCGCATCCGGTCGGCCTGGTAGATGAGCCACACGGCGACCACGCGGTCAAGCATCACCGCGTCACCAATGGTGCAAATCGTGTACCTTTGCGGGTTGCTGAAACGCCTGACAATATCCAGGGGCGATTCACCCTCTCGCACGCTCAGGAGGTCTTGTTCCCTCGCGTCGGGTTTTACGCTGATGCTGATTCCCGCGTCGTCGCCCTCGCAAATAGTGCCGTCCTCTTGCAACGTGTCCACGTCGATGCAGCGCCCGTATGGCGAGTAGGAGACGCGGTACCCGTACCATTCCACGAGGTTGAGGAATGTTTCTGCGCTACCGGCAATATCTTCCACGTATTCCCATTGGCGGCTTGTTGCGTGGGACTGCTCAAATGCGCCGATAAGGTGGGAGGGGTCGCGGTCCATGCGTCGCCCTGTTTCGCGGCACTCGGCTGTGAAAGCGCGCAGGTCGTCGCGCGTGATGGGGGTTGTTTCTCGTGTCCTTGCCATGTTTCTCACGTTTCTTTCTGCTTGTTTGTTTGCCGCGTGGCTTATATTGCGTTGCGCCCCACCCCGCGCCCGCGTATTTAACGAGCGGACGCGGGGCGGTAGCGCGCGTTGTTAGTTGTTGTCGCCGCCAGCGAAGTAACCGGACTCGTCCAAAACATCACGGTTGACGCGTAGCCACTCCGGGTAGTCAAGCGTAATCGCGTCCCCGGTCACGTCCTCTACGATCATCCCCATGCGCTCCGCGTAGTCGCGGGAGAGCACGCCAGCGTCCATGAGAAGTGCCCTCATGCGCGTGATCTCGGCGCTTTCGCGCTTGCCCGGCTCGTAGTTGTCGCGCAAAATGGCGTTCTGCACCATCGGGCGCAGCCACTTAGCGCGCGTGTACCAGCGCGTCTTGATCTTCGCCATACGACCATCGCCGTAAGAAACGACATACCCCTCTGCGTGTTCGCTTGATGCCTATCTGCCATGCGGGTAATGATGTTCGCAAGGTCGGCGGCGTTCTCCCACATCCACCAGTATGCGAGAATCTTGCTCTCGGCAACCGGCATGGACGGGTCCACGGCGCGGATGGTCGTGAACGCCGCGTTGAGCGGAACCGGGTCGTAGTCGGGCGTATTGTGGATGAAGTCAAGGAAAATCATCTCATCCTTGGTGTAGTACACCATGTGCGGGTCTCGCCTGCTGATGCACTCAAAAGTGGCGGACATGTTGTTGTCGGCGAGGACGCGGCGCAGACGCTCGCAGCCCGCGTCGCCGATCTGATCGCGTAGGATGCGCTCGGCCTCACGAGAGTACGCGGTGACACCGCTCTTGGACAGGACCACCAGGTTGCCGCCAATAGTGCTCACGATAGCGAGGAACCCGTTGTGCTTCTTACGCAGGGTCACATTGTAGTGCTCGTTGTCCCGCGCTTCACGCGCGGCCTCCGTTGCGAGGTCGCGGATGGTGGCGGGAGCGCCGCTCTGGCCGACGTTGAAGAACTTATCGTACCCTCGCGCCACGACAGCGCCCGTGTTCTTGTCGAGGAACAGGCCGCGAGCGCGCACAGTCTGCGCATCCCACGCGCCCTTGTAGAACGCCTTGCGCGTGAAATTACACGCGACGACGCCGGGCACGCCGCTTTCCTTGACGCGAACGAGGTCGTTGCTCGCCATCGCGTCCAGGAGGTTAGTGTCATTGTCTGCTGCCGCTTCGCGCTTTGCCTGTCGGCGCTCTGCGGCAATCCACTCGTCGTTGTTGGCGATTGCGTTGTTCAGCATGTCGTTCCACATGTCAAGCATGTCGGTTCCTCTCGGTGTTCCTTGACGCGCTACGTGCGCGTATTGTTGGTGTTTGTCTTTCCGCTCTCCATTGTAGCATGTTGCGTAGCGTGGAGCAATAGTGAAGCCCCGCACGGTGGGCGCGCTGTTTGTGCGCCTCCTGTTTCCGTGCGGGGTGAATGGCACGCCGGGCAAGAGTTGAACTTGCATCCAACGGTTTTGGAGACCGCGACTCTACCATTTGAGCTACCGACGTAGTGCGCGCTTCGCCAGTTGTGCAAGCCTGGCGGGGCGCGCGTTTTGCGATTCGTTGCCCGCCAGCTTACGCCCTGGCGGCGAACCACTGTGAAACAATATCACAGTCAACGCGCGCCCGTCAAGAGGGAAGCGAAAATCATGTCGGTGGCGCAGCTATTCAGGTTGCGTGAGACTGGGCGGTAGCGCGATTTCGTTCGCCACCGCCACCGTAACAAGAAAAACCTTGACGGGAAATAGGAGAGGTGACGGCGTATGACGAACCCGACTGGGCCGTTGTTGGCGGCGTGGGTGAATGGTGAGAAGATCGCGTGGTGTGACGGCGTATTCCAGGGCGACAAGGATGTGTGCGCGTATGTGCGGCGCATGGTGAAGCGGGGCGCTGTCGTGGAGGCTCCGTGCGGCCTCGTGGAGTGTGACGGCACGATGCTGGGTGCGCTCGCTGCCATCTGGTCTTATTCCCCTGGTCGGTTGCAGGTTGTCGCTTGCCCCGAGCGCGTGTACATGTTCTTCCACACGCCGCCAACGGCGGAAAGCAGCGAGGGAGAGAATGTCGCGACTGTGGGCACGGGCGAGGGACTGGGTATCCCGGACGAGTGGGAGCCTAGCGGCGGCATGTTCGTGGGCGGTGTTTTCGCGGACGGAGCAATCGTAGACGACAGTGACGAAGAGGGGCGGTGACAGCTCATGTGCAGGAGTAAGGCGGATGGTGGGCGGTTGTGCCCGTGCCAGTCGAGCGCGCGCAGGAGCGCGAAATACAAGGCCAGGAAAGCGGCCGTGGCGTTGGGAGAGGCGCCTACTATTGGTGCGCGCAACGTGAGCGACGCGCCCGCAGGTGTGTTCCCCGAGGGTATGCCTGCCCGCGAGTCGTTCGAGAAGCTGCGCGCAGGATGGGACGCTGACGCCGCCAAGAACGTTATCGCCACGGTGAACTCTCTGACTGACGAGGAGCTAGAGGGCGCGGCTGGTGACGCGCTCGTAGCCGCGTACCCGGACATGATGGCTGCCATGCTGTCGGGTGAGAGTATGCGTGGTTTGGATGGCGTGACGCGCCGGGACGCGGTGCGCGCCGCCGTAGCTGTCGAGGTCGGGTGCGCTTTGGCCGCTGAGGCGGACAAGGATGAAGCTATCCCGCGTGCGCGAGAACGGTTCAATGCGGTGTCTGGCGTGGAAGAAAAGCTCTCTAGCGAGTTGAAGGAAGTGAGAGCCGAAGGGGACCAAATAAACCAGTCGTATGAGGAGGCGCGAGACCGTAAAGACTGGGACACTGTGCGCGCACTGCGTGATGAGCTGGACGGTGTACGTAGCCGTTGGATGGATGTTCGTGATCGTTGGCTCACGTCGCTCCGCGAGAAGTCGGAAGCGTTGAAGGCTGTCGGGAAGGCTCGCCAGGAGTCATACACGCGCCTGCTCGCTCAGGTTCGTGACATGGGCGGTGGCCTGGATGCGAAACGGCGTTTGCGCCAAGGAGTAGTGTCGCCGGTAAAAAGATCGTGCAAAGCGCATCCCGCTTGTACCCGACCAGTTGGAATAAGGCGTTTAGTGACCCTGAGAATAATCAGGTGAAAGTGGTACTGGCGAAGAAGAGCGTTGCCATTGGTGCGGCCTTGTCCGAGTACGGGTTCTACCAGCATAAGAGCATGATGTACAGCGACGGGTCGATTGGCGCTCGCCTGCGGGTCGTTGAGGACGCAGATAGGGACGTGATCGAGGAGAGGATGTGTCATGAGATGATGCACAGGATGGAGCGCACAGTCCCCGGCTTGCTAGGTGCGGAGCAGGCGTTCCTGCGCTACCGGGCAGACGGCAGCGACTATGGTGGCCTGTATGGTGGCGCTGCCGGTAAGAAGATGCCGGTAGGGTACGTTGATTCTTTCCCAAGGACTTACGCTGGCCGCGTGTACAACACGGATACCCCGTTTGCGTTCGAGGTGATGAGCGTTGGCGTGGAGCACGTGTTTTATGGCAACACGGGTGACCTGTCCGGTGAGGATGATCGTGAGGGCGCGTCACCGTCGGCTGACCGCGAGTACAGGGGTTTCGTGTTGGGGGCGCTCGCGTCACTGTGAGAGGAAACGGGACAATATGGGGCGGGTGGCGACTCGTGTGTCACCCGCCCCTCTCTTTGTTGATTAGGTTTGTCTGGTTGTGTGAGGTTTTGCGCTCCACGCGAGGAGAGTGTTACTGTTTGTCGCGTCAAGAGACATGAGTAGCGATGATCGGTACCCGAAGGTGTGCCGGTCTCGCAAGAGAAGCAAGAGAGGGTGTGCTGATTGTGGCTACCGTGAAGAATGAGAAGAAGGAAGCGCTGCCCGGCGGCGCTCAGACCGGCGGCGAAAACGTTGATTCCGCTGAGGCGAAGGGTAGGCTGGCGGCTACTATGATCGCTGAGCGTTTGCCCACAGCGTTGGAGCCTGCCGTCGTAGAAGAGTCGGGAGTGTTCGCGGTGCGGTCGAAGGCTGGGCGCACGCTCGCCCTGGTGGAGTGCCATCCGATGATGCTGCACGCGGACCTTGGCGGCGAGTACGCGCACGCTGAGGCTGTTCGACTGGTAGCGTATGAGTTGGGTGTGTCGTTTGCGTGCATGGACCGACTGTGACCGTGGAGAACAGCGGCGCGGTGGCGGCTCGGGTGCCGCCGTCGTGGGACGAGACGTTCATGCAGTTGGCGCGCGTGTACGCGCAGCGCAGTAAAGACCCTGGCACGCAGGTTGGCGCGGTGATCGCCGGGGCTGACCATCGTCAGTTGTCGGCTGGCTATAACGGTGAGCCGAGGGGGTTCACCGGGTACGATGATATGCCGTGGGCGCGCGAGAGCGAACAAGGTGAGCTATACACAAAGTACCCGTATGTTGTCCACGCGGAGGAGAACGCGGTGCTGAACTACAGGGGCGTAATGCGCGACATGGAGGGTGCGACCGTGTACGTGACGCATTACCCGTGTAACAAGTGCGCACGTATCCTCGCCCAGGTGGGAATCAAGCGCGTCGTGTACGAGCACGTGTGGGACGACGGTTTGCGCCCGGTGTCTGAGAAGATCATGCGGAAGGCGGGTATCAGTGTGGAGCGGTATCACGAGTGAGCGGGTGTAGTTTCGGTTTGCTTTTGTCTGATATTGCGTGTTATAGTTTACTGACGCGCGAGACGTGAAAGGGGTGGGGCGAGATGTTTGAGGCAGTCAAGGTTGCGCTTGACCCTACCCCGTCACAGGAGCGGCGGCTACTGTCTCATGCTGGTGCGGCTCGCTTCGCGTACAACGTGGGTCTTGCCCATGTCAAGGAGGGAATTGAGGCGGGCAATAGGCCGGAGTGGTCTTTCTTTTCGTTGGTGTACTGGTGGAACGCCAACAAAGACGCTCTGGCTGTCAATGCAGATGGTGAGCCGTGGTGGCAGGAAAACTCGAAAGAGGCTTACAGCCGCGCCCTAGAGTCGCTGGCAAAGGCTTTGTCCAACTGGTCGAAAAGCCGCAAAGGGGACCGGAAAGGCCGAAAGGTTGGTTTCCCGAAGTTCAAGGCGAAGGGCAGCGCAACCCCCAAGTTTACATACGGGACCGGCAGTTTCGGTCTTATTAAGGATGACCCGAAGGCCCTGAAACTGCCTCGTATCGGACGCGTTCATTGTATGGAGAATGTCGCTAAGCGTGTGGGTGAGGCGAAAGTGAAGCGCATGACCATTTCGCAGCGTGCGGGTCGTTGGTACGCGTCGCTGACCGTGGAGCGCGAGGATAAGCCGGTGAAACGTGCCCCGAAGGGTGGGGCTGTCGGCGTTGATTTGGGTATCAAAACGCTGGCTACCCTGTCGGATGGCACGGTTGTCACGAATCCGCGTTACCTGCGGAAGTCGGAGCGGAAGCTAAAGAAAGCGCAGCAAGCGTTGAGCGGGAAAACCAAAGGCTCAAACAGGCGCGCCAAAGCGAAAGCCAAGGTTGCTCGTATTCACGCCCGCGTGGCGAACCAGAGGCAAGACGCAATGCACAAGCTCACCACGTGGCTCACTAACAAGTACTCGGACATCAGTATCGAGGACCTACACGTGGCTGGGATGGTCAAAAACCATCACCTCGCCAAGTCTATTATGGACGCGGCGTTTGGCGAGTTCCGCCGACAGTTGGAATACAAGACGACTCGCAGCGGCGCGCGACTGCATGTCGTGGACCGCTGGTATCGTAGTAGCAAAACGTGCTCAGGGTGTGGGAGTGTGAAAGCCAAACTCTCCCTGTCCGAGCGAACCTACACGTGCGAGGGTTGCGGTCTTGTTTTGGACCGCGACTTGAACGCGGCGATAAACATTTGTGTCGCCGGGAGTGCCCCGGAGACTCTAAACGCGCATGGAGAGATAGTAAGACGGGGCGGCCAGATCGGCCGTGCAACGCGAGTCTCTGTGAAGTGCGAACCAAGCGTGCGCGAAAGTGCTGTGAGACTTGGAGCGGGTGGCCGTAAGGGCACCCTGCAAGCTACTGTCAGGTAGTTTGTAACGGCTTTTATTGTTGGTAAGAATTATGACATGGGTGAGATGGTGCGCGAGTTTTACCGTTGTTTTGAGCGGGACAAGTTTATTGTTGACAAGAATTATGACATGCAAGGAATGGTGCGCGAGTTTTACCACCGTTTCGAGCAGGATGAGTTTGTTGCGCCTGCCGGTGAGGCGGCGAGCGTGGAGCGCATGGGTGCTGACCGTACCGCGTTGCGCGTTGACCTGATCGGTGAGGAGTTCATCGAGTTGGTGGACGCGACTTACGGCGTGGAGGCTGGTAACGTGTTGCGTGGCGCGTTGGAGCGCGTGCGTAGTGAGAATGGGTATGAGGCTCGAAGTGTGGATACGGTTGAGGTGGCTGACGCGTTGGCTGACATCATGTATCTGGTGTGGGGCTTCGCCCTAGAGGCCGGTATCCCGCTGATGGACGTGTTTCGTGAGGTTCACGCGTCGAACATGAGTAAGCTCGGCGAGGACGGCAAGCCTATTATTTCGGATGGGACGATGCTCAGGTCTGACGGGTCGCTCGCGCCTGTGGGCAAGCTCATGAAAGGCCCTGGGTTTTTCCCGCCGGACATTGCGGGTGTACTGGGCGTGTGAGTGTCGGCGTTCGCGACAGTGGGCGCGTGATCGGTTGTGTGGCGTGGTTTCTTTCGCACTATTGGGGTGGTGTTAGGTGTTTGTCCTAGCGCCGCTCCTCTTTTTGGGGGTGGTGTGGCTTTCTTGAAGGGGTTGGTGTTTTGTGGCTGTCGTACATAAGACGCATTTTAACGTGCTGTATGGCAAATTGTTGACGTGTGTGGCGAAAACGGCGTCGTCGTGTCCGATTAACGTGGTGGCGTTGCGTCAGGGGTTGCCGAGTGTTCACTTTGTGGACCAGGATGCGGCGAAAAAGTACATGGAGAAGTATCACGATAGTACTCGCCGGTATATGACGAAGGAAGCGTACTGGAGGAATCGTCGCCACCGTCCTGACTTGAAAACGACGAACGACGCGTTGGCCGCTTACGGGTTGTCTGGCGCTGACACGGGCTTTACCGACCGTGATGTGCAGTTCGCTACCGCGCGTTGCGATGAGCCGTTGACGCTGGACGTGGAAAACGTTGATGGCGCGCCGTTGTCTACGTTTGATCCGGAGAGGGCCGCTAAGTCGCATATTGCGGCGATGGCGTCTGCTGCGAACCGTGACAACAAGTACCAGTTGCAGAAGTTGAAGCACGCGGAAATGCTGCCTGGCACCACTGTTGTGAACAAGCGGACGGGCGAGGTTGTGGACGCGGGCGAGGTCGTGGACGCTGCCATGTTGCGTATTCACGAGGAGAAGAACCGTGAGCACGCACAGAACGTGTTGAACACGCTCGCCGCCTACAAGGAGTTCCCGAACGATTGGAGCGACAAGTTCACGAGCCTTGACGGCACTGTGACGGTGACCGCTAAAGTTGTTCCCGACCAGTTCCATGAGGACGCTTATGCGAGCATGAGTGAGGAGATGCGCGCCGCCTGTGAGGTTGAGGAGGCGACCATTGACTACGAGAAGCTCGACAAGCTGATTAAGGAGCGCCCGGAGCTGCGTGCTCTCGTGTACACGGGTGACACGTATGTGGTGGAGAGCGTTGTTGGTCAGCCTACGGAGGTTGGTCAGAGTGATACTCTGATTTCGAGTTCGTTCGCGGGCAATAAGGCGAAGCTCACTGAGAACGCGAGTAACGTTCTTGTGGGTGTCGCCGGTTTCCGTCAGAGGTCGCAGGCACAGTTGTTCGGTGAGGCGATTGTGGATGAGGAGACCGGCGAGGTGAAGGGTCACCTGCTGGGTAGTAAGAAGCGCGCGAAGGACCGTGAGGACGTGTTGAAGGATAAGGTGAAGAACCTTGCTGGCGCGTTGGATGTTCGCGGTCACACGGGCGCGCTGTTTATGCCGGGTAAGGAGTGCGGTAGTGGCGTGTTGGTGTCGAACCGTCGTAACCGTAAGCGCGCGGATACGCTGATGCGTGAGCTGCCTGGTGACGTGTTGCGTGAGGTGATGACGGCGACGAAGCGCGTGCCGAACGAGGAGCGTGCGCGCAAGGCTGGCTGGCCGGAGTCTGACATTCAGCGCGTGTTCCATGCTCGTAAGGTGCGGTTGACTGTGCGCGATAACGAGACTGCGATTCGTCGCAAGAATGAGGAGACGTTGGAGCGTTTGGGGATGGCCGCGTAAGGCGCGGTCCCGCGTAGTCTCTCTCGCTTTGGGGTGGCGGTGTTCCCTGTGTGCGCGATTGCGTGCGCGAGTGGGGCACCGCCACCCCGCTTGTCTTTCCTGCGCGCCTTGTCGAGGGGTCTGTTTTCGTTGATTTTCCGGGGCTTACGAGGGTTTGCGGGTGGGGCCGTTAATATGTGTCAGTGAAGCCCCTCGGGCGTGAGGGGACACAACAGTTTTTCTACAAGAGTTGAAGGGGTTTATTGTGGCCGACGTGATGAATGATGAAGTTTTCGAGTACCAGCCGCCGCGCATCGTGTTCGAGGAGCCTGCGGTCGATGTGACCGCTGACGTGCCGGATGAGTGTATTCGCGTCATGACAGAAGTTTCTTTGGGTTTCCGTGAGCCGGGTAATCCGAACCCCGTGTTTGGTCGCAACGAGCGTGGCGCGCTGTTCCGCTTGGCTGACGGCGACGACGCTGACGAGTACATGCTGACTGGCGAGTACAAGGATAACGGCGACGGTCATGTTATCGCGAGCAGGTACATCGTAACCGTCAACGGCAAGGTCGTGTACGAGACTGGCTACGAGGTGAACGAGGAGAACCTTGGACAGGCTCACATTGAGTCTATTGACGCGTTCATGGCTGCGCTTGGTATCCCAAAGGTGAAGTGACTCAACTAGGGTCGCTTGGCTTTCTATCTGCGTAGCGCTCGCTCTCACGATTGCGTGGGGCGAGCGCTCCAATTTTTGTCTCTCCCGGTTGATGATGGGTGGCGGCGTGTTGTGTGACTGTGTGACCTTGGTCTCTTTCATCGCGTTTTGTATTCCCTGTTTGCGCAACCCTCGTATGCCCTGCTATTATTATCGCAAGTTATGACTAGTCATAGCATACAAAAGCAGAAAGCAACCCTCCGGACCCCGGTTTTACGGGTTGGGTCGCTTTCCGGGAATACCCCGCCAGCGTGGACTTTTGGAGCGAAGATAGCTGCCGCCAGATGGGACTGTGCGCTTACTTCCTGCCACGTCGGCGGGGTGTTTCTGTATCTACAGCCTACAGTGGTACGTCGCTTAGCGGGGTTTTGACATCGCCGCCACCCTGCGTCTATCATAGCGTCCATGAAGCTGATTACTGCGTCCTTGAAGTATTTTCGAGGTATTACGGACAAGACGTTTACGCCTGCAATTGACGGCATTACCGCTATCGTGGGCGAGAACGGTACCGGCAAGACAAGTATCCTTGCCGGTATCTCGTGGTGCCTGTACGGCGAGAAGCCGGAGGGTGTGAAGCGCGCGGACGCGCTCATTAACGAGAAAGCCGACTACAAGGCTGGGGACCGCACGCAGGTCACGTGCGTTGTGTCCGTTGATGATGGCCGTTTGCTGCGCGTTAACAGGCGTATCACGACACGCAAGGGCGCGACCGAGGTGGACCTGTGGCAGCGCCCAGCCGCCGACTACGACGGCACCAATGGTGGCACGCTGCTCGCCGACGCGGACGGGTGGGAGCACGTGGCCGGTCCTGCCGTGTCTCACGCTAACCCGGTGATCGTGCGCGCGCTCGGCATGGATAGCCGACAGTATTCGCGGCCGTCCACGTCCAGCAAAAGCAGGTGGACGATCTTGTTCACGATAAGAAGCGCGGCGAAGTCATTGAGCAGCAGACGGGCATTACCGCTTTGACTGTTGCTCGCGATAAGGCGCGCGAGGAAGTGAACGCGCTGAAACGTTCGAGCCGCGACCTGCATGTGGATAAGCGCGCCGTGAAGGATGCGGAGAAGGCCGCGAAGGACGCGAAGGCGGACGTGGAGAAGTTGCGCTCACGCGTCGCTAAGGGGGAAGCTAAAACGGGGGACGCTCGCGACAAATGCGAGAAAGCGCGCGCCACGTTCGAGGAGAAGAGCGCGGCCTACACTGCTGGTCAGGAGAGGCGCGCCCGCAAAGCCGCCCTCACCGAGCGTATCGACAGCGCGAAAGCCCGTATCAGCGCGTTGGAGGCGGAGAAGCGGGAGCTGATGGGCCGCGTCGGCGCTCACACCGGAGACGTGACCGTGGAGGACGCGAAAAAAAGTCTCGCGAGCGCCCGCGACACGTTGGATGCTGCGCGAGACCGTGAGCGCGCCGCATCCGCTCTCGTGGAGGAAGCCAGGGCGGCGGGCGAGCGCCTACGGGCTGCTCTCACCGACAGTAACGGCGAGACGTTGACCGAGGCGACGTTGACGGAAACCATGTCAACGCTGTCGGCGGACGTGGAAAAGCTACAGCGCGAGTTCGATACTTTGCGCGACCAGTGTGTTGCTGTGCGCGCCGACCGCGACAGACTGATGCGGGCGGCGGACATGCTGCGCGGAAACAGCGGGGACGCGCACGTGTGCCCGACGTGTCAGCAGGACGTGGAGGATGCGAAGGCTCTCGCTGACTCTCTCTCGTTGCAGGCGCAGGAGGCGAACGAGAAGTCAGAACAGCTAGAGACTGAGGGTGCGCGTGTGCGTGACGCTCTCAACGCGGCTGTTACACGCCTTGAAGCTGTACGCGCCCGTCTGGCTACTGTTGGTGAGTGCGCACCCGTTGCGGCCCTGTTGGGGGAGCGCGAGAAAACTCTCGCCGACGCGACTGAGACTGTTCGCGAGCAGAGCGTGGCTGTGGAGGCTGCGGACATGGTGTTGTCGTCTGCCGTGGAGTTCCAGGGTGTGCGCGGCCAGTTGGACCGCGTTGCTGGCGAGATTCGCGCCCTGTTGTCCTCCATTAGCGATGCGGACGCTGAACTGGCTGCGTTGCCGAAGGGCGAGCGCCTGGTGAGCGGCGAGACTGTGGATAACGCTCGTGAGCGCATGTTGTCGCATCAGGCGACGCTGAGCGAGTACGAGGGGCTGCTGGCGCAGTTGCGTGTGGATGAGGCTAACGCGTCTGGCGCGCTGAGTGTGCGTGAGAGTGAGCTTGCGGGTGTTCGTGAGCGTATGGCTCGTTATGGTGAGGCGTTGGAGGCTATCGAGGTTGCGTCGGCTGCGCTTGCCGTGGTGGAGGAGTACCGTGCTGAGCGCATTAGGACGGGCGTCCCGCTTGTGGCTGAGGCCGCGTCTCGTTTCTTGGCGGCGTGTACGGATGGGGCGTTTACTGGCTTGTCGTTGGATGAGAAGTACAACGTTTCCGTGACGACGGCTGAGGGGGTTTCGCGTGATTGTGGCGTGCTGTCGGGCGGCGAGTTGAGCGCGGCGGCTATGGCGTTGCGTATGGGGTTGGCTGAGGTCGCTGGCGGCGGCGGCATGATGGTTCTGGATGAGGTTCTAGTGTCTCAGGATGCGGCGCGCGCTGAGTTGATGTTGCAGGCCGTGAAGTCCCTGTCGGCTGGTCAGGTCGTCATGGTCGCTCATTCCCCTGTCGTGATGGATGTCGCTGACGCGATTGTGGAAATGTAGCCCCGCGCTTCCTGTGTTCGCGATTGCCCGCTGGGAGGGGAGACGCGCTAACCTGCCAACAACCAGGGAACAAGCGCGTCTCCCCTCTCGGCGTTTTCTTGTTGTTCCGCTGTGTGCAGCGCGGCGCGTCGCTGTTTTCCCGTCTGCGCACCTTGTCTTTGAGTTTTTGTTCGTCCGCGTTTCTTCTTTTTTGTTTGCCTGCGTTTCTTTTTGTTGGCGCGCATTTTATGTTATTTGCGGTTGTTTTGCTCTTGTTTGCGCTATTTTGTTGTGGTTAACGGCAGTTTATGTCCGTTGATTGCCATTTGTTTTGTTTCCTAAATTGTTGTGGGAGTTTTTGTGCGTAAGCAGGATGTGGTGAACGCTGTTGCGGCTCAGGTGACGATGACCCCTCGCGATGTGCGAGCCGTGTTGGCTGGTATTGACCTGGTTGTTGGTGAGGCTGTGATGCGTGGTGAGGATGTGACGTTGGGGTTTGTGAAGTTTGAGCCGGTGACGCTCCCTCCTCGTGTTCAGCGGTTGCCTAGTGGAGAGTTGAAAGAGTTGGGTGAGCGTCGTCGCGTGAAGGCAAGGCCATGTAAGAGTCTGCGTGATCGTGTGGCTGGCGAGAGCGTGGACGAGGAGGGCTGATCGTTCGTTTGTTGGGGTGGGGTGGCTGCGGTTGTGGTCGCCCCGCCGCTGTTTTTGCGTGCCCGTCCCGTTTCTGTTGGCCGTGTTGGTGAGGTTTTTGTGTTTGCGTTTCGCGCGGGTTATAGTGGACTCACGTGAAGAAAAATGTGAGGACATGCTGTGCGTCGCGCGCCGCTTCCGCTGGTTTGCCCGGTGGAGTTCGCGTTTGTTGGCTTGTCCGTCTGCTCTGTGTGAAAGGGGAGCATGGTTGTGGCGGTAAAGAGGGTTTCTGCGGTGGTTCGTGTCCCGTGGGGTGGGAGCGTCCTAGAGGCGGTCGAAGAGGGTTTTAAGGCGGGTCTGGTGGACGCTCAGGCGAAGCTGGGGGCGCTCAGCGCCGAAGATAGGGGACTGGTTGAGCGCTGGCATGATTCTATTGTGTGGTCTCGTCTGCGTGAGATTTTTGTCGGCGCTGATGAAGATGGTGCGGGCGTGTTGGTGGATGCGGGCGCGGACGCTGACGAGGATGCGTGCAGCCTGGTTGCCGGGTTGCCGTCCAGGTGGGAAGATTTGAGCGGCGATCAGGGCAATATTCATGTGATGCACGGTCGCGGCAACAGGTGGGGGCTGTGTAGTGATCGTGAGGGCAGGGGCGTGCGTTTGGGTGACGCCCCGACTGCGTTGCTTGCTTATGTGTGTCGCGTGAGTTCTACTGCCGTGTTTTATCAGGTGAAGTCGTTTCACGAATCTGTGATGTGATTGTCGCAGTGGGCGCGTTGGTGTTTGTCGTTCGCCCCGTGTTTTGAGTGTGTTGTTAAGGTTGTGTTGGGGGTTTTGTGCCGTCGAAGAGGGTGAAGCGGGAGAGTATTCCCGCGCACGTGGAGTTGCCGCAGCAGAACGGTAGTGACGCGGAGTTGTATGCGCGTAAGCCTGCGCGTAACGAGGAGGAGATTATTGCTGCGATTACGAGGCGTTCTGGCATTGATAAGGGTATTGTGCGCGCTGTTGTTCGCTTGTATGGTGAGGAGATCGGCGCGGACTTGGTGAATCATGGGCGCGCCCGCTTGTTTGGTGGCATGTTTAACGTGTCTGCGAAGCCGATGGCTATGAAGCAGGAGGGGCGCAAGTATTTCAACGGCGCTCGGGTGCCGGAGGGCGCGGACCCGGATGAGGTGTTTCCGCCTGACTCGTACACGTTGTCTCATTCGTATAGGCTGCGGGTGGACCCTGGGTTGCAGTGTTTGCGTAACGTGCGCGTGTGGGGGGGATGAGTCGTGGGATGTTCCTGTGACGGCTCGCACTTTGGGTCGGTTGCGTGATTTGGCTTATGCTGAGGGTTTGCGTCCGTCGCATTTGCGGTGGCCTGAGCGGCCTGTGGGCATGTCGGTGGGCGCGTATTTCGCGGCTTTGGGTGTCAACATTGATGAGTGGGAGTCGGCTCCGGGCGAGAATGGTGAGGAGTATTACGTGCGCTAGTGCGCTCCCCGTGTTGCGTTTCGACGCGTTTGTGGCGTTGTGGCGCTTTTTGAGCTTGGATATTGTTCGGTAAGGGTGCGCCTCCGCTAGTGGTGGCGCTGTCTCTGTCCGCGTGGAAAGACTGGAAGCGTGGGTGTGAATGTTTGTGTGTGGAAGTGTGTGATGGTGTTTGTGTCTAACGTTGGGGGTGGTCGCGTGGTTCGTCGCGCGCTCGCCGCATTGTGGTCCCTTGTGGCCGTCTTTGCTGTCACTATCCCGTTCCTCCTACCGCACGCCGCGCTACCCGCGTGGGCTGACAATGAGGCGCAGTCCGGCAGCGAAGAACGCAGTGCGTTGCAGAAGCAGTGGGACGATTACGCGGTGCAGTCCGGCGGCGAAGTGGACAAGCGCGCGACGTTGGAGAAGATGCGCGCCGACACTGACAGTAACAGTATTGGTTACGCGTTGTCGCGCCTCATGACGCCCCGGTACATGAACGCCACGCCGTTGTCTGCGAAGAACGCAAAAGACACGAACTGTGACGCGCAGGATAAGCGGAACGGGACGCTCACCTACCATAATTGCGATGTGCCCAATATTGCTGGTGAGGTGTTGCAGGACGCGTTCTCGTTCTTTGCGCCGTCCGGCATTATCGGTGGCGAAACGTCGTCGAACACGTTGAGTTTCCCGTCCCTGGGGTTGCCGAGCGACCTGCCGGGTGGCGGCGCTCCCGCGAACCCTGGTGAGCGTCAGGCGAAGTACACGGCCCTAGAGTTGTACGGCTATAATCTGCGGTACACGAGCTACGTGGGCGAATGGGATCACATTAAGGTGTTGACGGCTGCGCGTAGCCTCAGCAATTACGGGTGGATGGAAAAAATCAACCTGGGTGTGACCGCTGTCATTAACGGTGTGACGGGCGCGGTATCCACCGCCGCCAGTAACGCCGCCCAGTCGTTCAGTAAGGGCGACCTGATTGGCGGCATCGCGTCGTTCTACACGGGCCTGTTTTCTGGCGGTGCGGGTGCGACCGCGAACACGCTCCTGGATACGAGCGACCAGAACACGCTGGACTTGTACGCCTGGTATCGCGTCGGCTACGGTGCCACCTTGTACGGCGGGCGCGAGTTGACGACCGAGGAGATCGGTGCGCGCGGTCAACAAATGCTGATCGAGGCGATCAACGGCGGTAGGCCGGACGCGGCGAAAACACCGGATGACCTTATGGCTATCCGCGACCTTCCCGCCATGCCGAAAGACGACATCGCACTGTGTATGGTGACGAAAACTGACGGCACCGTGGAAGAGCGCCTGCACTCGGATGTTGCTCCCGGCCCGACCGAGGCGGCATGTAAGGCTGAGCAGAAGAGCGTGGACCGTAACAAGAAAGCCGCTTGGACGGTTGACGGTACCGGGAAGAAAGAAACTCTCGCCGACTGGCGCACGCGCAACGATAGCCTGTTCAAGGCGGCAGAAAAGTACGGCATCGCTATCCCTTACGACGCGGACGAGTCGAAGCGCGCCGACACTATCAAGAACATGCAGGCCGGTTGGGCTGACAGGTGGCAGAAAGCGAACAACACGTACTTGGAGGGCGCTCAGGGCGCGAACAACAACAAGTTCGTGCAAGGCGTGCTCGCATCCGCCGTGAAAAAGAGTATTGAGGCGGACCCGGAGAAAAACTACAATGCGCCGTGGAACCGTTTTGTGTGCGTTGGCGATGACGGACGTGACGTTCTGGACGAGGATGGGCGAACCGTCAACGTGTATTTGAGTGACGGCACGGTGAACCCTGCGTGTGGTCACGGCGTGCGCTCGCCCATCCAAAACGGATTGTTTGGTAACGGGTATCTACCAAGTCAGGGACAGCCTGCCGCTGACTCGCGTGTCATGTCGTCGGATGAGGTTGTTGGTGTCCTGTTTGGTTTGCCGACGGCTTCTAACGCGGCGGCTAATATGGGGCTTGCTGTGAGTGGGTTGGCGACGCGCGTGTCCAATGCCGCTATCGGCTTGGCTTACTCGCCTATCTTGGACTCGCTGAATGTGAGCGGCGTGATCGTGAAAACTGTTGAGATCATCCGTGACGGCTTGTATTTCCCGCTTCTCGTCCTGGTGGCCCTCGTGGCATTGTGTTACGCGTTGTTCCGTGGCTTGGTGACGGGTACTGTCAGTATGGTGAAGATGGCGCTCACAACGCTTCTTGCCGCCGTGTTTGGCGCTACCCTGTTGGTGGCTCCTGCCGCGCTTGTGCGCGCGGTGGACTACTATCCGGCGAAAGCGGACGCAGCTATCACGAGCGTTATCTTGTCTACCGGAAACAGTGTGGACAATAACTTGTGTACTGCGTCGAATGGCAATGTTTCTCACGATGCCGACAGTAGCGAGAACAGTGTGGGCGGGGATTGGCAGGCTTCTACGGCTGTGCGTACTCTCATGTGTGAGAATTGGCGGGCGTTCTATTTCGGCCCATACGTGCAGTCCCAGTGGGGCGCGTCCTACGATGACTTGTACGCTGCCGGTTACGCGCCGGAGGGCGGCGAGTCCTTGTCGAACACGAACACGGCCCTGGTGGGTGATGCGTCTGTGAACATGGGTGGCGGCGTCGTTGAGCGCAACTGGGCGCTGTACCAGGTGGATGCTATGGGGTCTGGCACCGCTTCCCATGAGGCTGTGTCTCGTACGGGCCGGGCCGTGAACCCTAGTCTGTATCGGGTGGTGGACGCGCAGGCTGGCTTGTTTGGGTCTGGTTATGATTCGCGTCATTTCGCGGCGTGGAAGAGTGGCGGTAGCCTGTCGTGGGGCGGTATGTTTGCTCCCGTGGTCGCTATCGCCGGTAGCGTGACGGTTGTCGCCTACAGTGTTGCGAAGATTACGGTGACGTTTACGGCTGCTCTCATGCTTCTGTTGTTGCCGTTTATGCTACTGATCGCGTTGCATCCAACTGTCGGTTGGCGCAAGTTCACTATGTACGCGGGTAACGTTGTCGGGCTGATGATTCAGCGCGTCATCCTGGGTATGATGCTCGCCGTCATGCTGCGTATTCTCGTGACTGCCGGTAACAGTGGCACGGGTGGCGGCGCGGGTATGTTGTTCGCGTTGATCGTGTGCGTCTTGTTCATGATGGAGCGTCGCACGATCTTGAATGTGACGGGTGAGCTGGCCGAAGGTTTGGGCGGAGTTGGCGGTGTTGGTGCCGGGTTTGTGCGTGACCCGTTCTCGACGCGCTCCACGGGCACCGGGTTTATCGCTAACAAAATGCAGCAGGCCCGTGTCGCAGCAGTGAGTGCGACGGGCGGTTTCATTGCTGGTACCGTGAGTGCGCGCGGCGACGTGCGCGAGGGGCTGCGTGAAGCTGGGGACGCTATGAAACGTGAAGGCAAACAGTTGTTCTTCCGTCAGCGTCGCCGTGGTTTCGCGGCCTTGCAGACTGCCGAGCAGGTGTCCAAGAATGTTGGCGACAAATATCGCGAGGATGCCATGCAGGATAAGCACGTGCAGCATATTGTGGGCGACCAGTACAAGAAAACCAGCGAGTACCAGGAGTATGAGCGCCTGTTGTCCGCATGGAACGAGCTGTCGGGCCGCGTGCTCGCTGACGGCGACGGACAGTACAAGCTGGTGGGCGGTGAACGCCAGTACAAGCCTGTTCCGCCGCAGCGTTCCGACGTGTTGGGCGACAGGAAGATGCGACGCATGGTGACGCGCGCCGCGAAAGACCGCCGCGAGTACGTGGAGTCGCAGAATGAGGGTGTGGACGCGGTGAGGTCCAAGCAGGACATGAACCGTGACACGGTTGACGTGGACGTGGATGCTGTCGCGTCCACGGCGGCAGCTATGCGCGCCCACAATGCGGCGCTGAATGAGGGTAGGCGCGTGTCGAAAGCGCGCGTGCGCAAGATGTTGGAGAAGTCTCGCGCGGATATTGCGCGCCTGGATGCTGAGCAGGACCGCCTGTTGGCGCGTGACGCTGAGCGTGTGGCTCGCGCGAAAGAGCGTGCTGAGAAGGGTCACCGCGCGTCCGGCAAGTACCGTGATGGCGGCTTGCGCGGTCAGGATGTTGGCGGCGTGTGGGAGACGGAGCGCAAGCGCCGTGAAGATGGCGCGTCGCACCGTGGCGGTTCGAGTGACGGAAAGACTCTTGGTGATGGTCACGGCGCGTACGCGGACGACAGTGGCGTAAATGAGGAGGAGAACTGATGGTGTCGGTGAACGCTGGCGGCGCTGGCGCGTGGAGTGTTTCTGCGCGCCACCGCCGCGCGTCCGCGACGGTCGGCGCAGCCGTGTCCGCCGTGTTGGCTGTGATGGTGTTGTGCCTGTCCGTGTTTGGTTCTCACGTGGTGCCGCGCGCGTTGGCTGACGACGACAAGCAGGACAGCCTGGGTGTGGTCGGTTGGGCGATGTGTCACCTGGTTCCCGGCGGCGACATTATTTACAACATGGTCAGCACGGACGTGGTTCCATACGAGCTGTTGTCGAAGAGCGCAGCCGCATCCTTGGACCGCGTGGACGCGGGCATTAACGGCATGATCTCATACGCTGGCCGCGATTTCGCCGAAACAAACAGCCGCATCGTCGGCTACAACGTGTCTGTCACGCCCCGAGCGGCAGACGCGGAGGAGCTGTCGTTTAACGGCGGCGAACGCGTGACCCCCTATGATCGTTTCGGCGTGTCCGGGTTGAAGTTGAGCGCCTACTACGGCGAGTGGAAATACTACAAGTTTGACGCCTGCAAGGGCGAGGACCCGCAGGACTTGAAGGGCAGCGTATTCTACCCCGGCAGGCTGGAACCGAAAACCACGTACAGTGCGTTGTCTGCGTCTCAGGACGTGCGCTCTCAGGCTTACGATTCGTCCACCATGTATAAGTGGGGCGTGGGTTTCGCTAACGGTGCCGCCAATTTCGTGTTCTTGTTGACGAAAATCGTTGTGGGCGCGACCATTGCGCTCATCGGATTGGCGTTCGCTGACCCTACCGCGTCGTTTGGCCTGTCGAGCGTCGTGGACGGCGATAGCGGCTTGTTTGTGCGCCTCATGGAGGGCGTGTTCACGCCACTGTCGGTGTTGGCTGTCATTTTGAGTCTAATGGTGGCGTTGTGGGCGTTCGTAAAATCAGGTAGTGTGCGTGCCGCATTGAAGCTCGCCATCCGCCCGTTTGTGATCTTGTTCGTGGCGGGTATGTTGTCTGCCATGCCTGCCCTGGTGGTGTCTGCCCCTGCGAGGGCAGCGTCTCTCGTGCATGGTGTGGTGTTGTCTGGCGTGTCGCAGCAGTTCGAGTCTCAATCTACGATGTGCGGCAAGACCGGCGGAAACGTGGGCGGCGTGAACGATGGCGAGAGCGTAGAGGCCGCTTTGACGCGCGCCGCTTTGGACGCGCAGAGCGCGGTCGGATGCCAGTTGTGGGAGCAGCTTCTCTTGCGGCCGTGGAGCATCGCCCAGTATGGGGTGGACTACAATCATTTGTGGGCGAACGGTTACGCGCCAGAGAACATGGTGGACGCTGAGGGCGAGCAGGTTAGTGAGCTAGGTAACGTGAACGATTCAATGGTGGGGGATGCGCCTGTGCCGTTGGGTGGCGGCGAGTTCATGCACAACTGGGCTGTGTTCCAGGTGAGCACTCAGACGCGTGCGCACGCTCTTGTCGGCAAGGATGGGGTGGACCCGTTGCCGAACCTGGCAGTGCAGACTGACTGGTATCGCGTTGTGGACGCTTTGTCGAATTATGAGGAGGAGCAGAGGAGCGAAACGCCGTCTGGCGCTACTGCGGCTGTGACTTATACTGCGCCGAAAGATAATCAGCCGTCCCCGTACTGGCAGATGTGGACGGGCCGTGACATGTTGGCTCGCCTTGGTGCCGTGTTCTCATCTCTCGTGGTGGCTGGCGTGGCGCTTGTTGCGCCCATGTTGTTGGCCTTGTCGAGTGTCGTGTTCGGTCTTGGCCTGGTGATGGTGATGTGCCTGTTGCCGCTGTTCCTCCTGTTTGGCTTGTGGAGCGGCCCTGGTTGGCGGGCGCTGGGCCAGTGGTGGCGGCTCCTGGTGAAGGTGTTTGCTTTCAAGCTGGGCGCTGGCCTCCTGTTGATCGTGGACTTGCTGTTTACTGGCTCGCTGTTGAACATGTTGGGTGAGCTTGGCTGGTGGACGACGATGATGTTCCTCATTGTTGTCGGTCTTGTTGTGTGGCTTGGCCGCAAGCGCTTGTATAACGTGCTGCTGTCGGCGCTCGCGTGGGGCGGTGCCACTGAGAGCGCCGCGCTGTCTGGTCTGGCTGGTAGTGTCCGCCGCGTGGGTTCTCGCACGTTGGGTGTGGGCCGTAATGTCGGTAACGTTGCTGCCGCTGGCGTGGCTGGCGCTGCGACGGCCCGCTCGTACGGCAGGAGCGCGAAGAGCGGCTTCTGGGATGGTGTGCGCGAGCAGGGCAAACTATTTGTGTACACGCGGCCAGGTTTGGAGACTGCGGTCGGCGTGTATGAGGATAGGGCGGCTGGCCGTGAGGGGTTGGCGAAGTTCGCGGGCAGGTCGTGCGCGTCGTGTGGTGGCCCTTTGGTGGATAGTGAAGCTGAGGATGGTGTGGGCGTGTTCACGGGTGGCCGTCTTGCGTCTGGCGCGTACATTTGCCACACGTGCTACGAGAGTAGCCTGTTTGATGACTCTGACCCGGCGATGGCTGTCACTATCCGGTTTAATCAGGCTGCGGATGAGAAGTATGAGCAGGCTCGCAAGGATGAGGCGCAGAATCTCGTGTATGAGGAGGATAAGCGCCTAATGGGTGAGGGCGCGTCCGTGATGCACTCTGACGCGGTTACTGACGTTATCCGCACTGTGGAGGCCGTGGGCGATCACCAGAAGGCTATGTCGGATGCGGAGATGCGTAGTGCGCTCACGTTGCTGATGACGGCGTTTGAGTGTGAGGAGCGCGCTCACATGGAGCGTGCGGTGCATTGGGGCGGCGATTTCAAGCGGGCTGGTACCTTCCAGTTGCCGCCGGAGGTTGAGGCTCATGTGGACCGTGCGGCGTTGGACGTGTTGGCTTCTCGTGGCGAGTATGAGGCTGCGCGTGAGCTTGTCGCTGACGCTGTGATCTCGTACTATCATGATCGTACTGACCGCGATTATAGGGCGGGTTTGCCGGTGACTGGTTCGTCGAGTAGTGAGATGTTGTTGGAGGATGCTGCGTTGGCTCGCGGTGAGAAGCATGGTTTGAGTGGTTTTGCTCGCGATAACCAGTATGTTGGTGTGTTGCGTGACAGTGATGGTGTTGTCAACGGTTCTAACCGTGACGGCGGTAACAGCAAGCGGGATGTCGAGAAGAGCAGCCAGAGGGGCGCAGTGGGTGCTACAACTGGCGGCGTTAACGAGAGTGAGGCAGACAAGTGAGTAATGGAGGCGCGCTGGCGTGGGAGGATGTTCCCCCACGGTCGTTTGCGGACTGGTTTGTTGTTGATTTCGCTCGGCGTCTCTCACCCGCGCTGGGGTTGCGTCGCAGGTTGTGGGATGAGAATCAGCGGCGCGCCCGCGATGGCGAGGCTTTGTTGCCGTCTCCCTTGTTGTTGCCGGTTGAGGTGCGCAGTGAGCCTTTAGATGTGGATGCGTTGGAGGAGCGTTTCGGTGCGGGTGACTTTTTGGGCGCGTGCGAGCTTCTTGTGGGCGCGTATGTGCCGGTCGCTGAGCGTATAGGCGGCGACACGGTGAGCGCTGATTTGGTGTTGTCGTGGTGTGTGCTGGCAACCGGAAGCGACGCGACCGCATGACACCTCCCACTTGTTCGCGCCCGGTGCGCGAAATGCCCCCGTATCGGTATCTGTATGGACCGCTGCGGGGGTTTCGCACACCCGATGCTCCCTGGTAGCACTTGGGGTGTGGGAGGCCGCGAGAGCGCGTTCCAGCGTTTCCCTTGTGGATGCCGCGTGCGGCGCGCTGCTAGAGCGTGTCTGGCGTGTTTCTTGTTGACGTTCTCGGTTCCATGTGTTATGCTTTATGCCGTAAGGCCAACGGCGGTTTGGCGCGGACGCGCCCACAATGAAAGGCTTGTTGTTATGCGCATTTTCGATACGGTTGAGGATGCCGAGGCGGCGCTCAAGCGTAGCTTGCTGATGGTGCTGTCGGTTGGGTCTCTTGCCGACGCTCGCGGCGTTGTGGTTGCCCTGTTGGGCGAGGAATACAAGGGCAAGTATCTTGTGGGTGAGACGGTGAGCCGAGTGTTCGTGGCTGTGCGTCGCCCGCGTGGCGGCTACACGTTCTACCTGGTGGAGGATGGGCCTCGTTTTTGGGAGAGTGCCGTAAAAATCGCCCACTAGGGAAAGGCGCTGCGCGCGCCTGTTCGCGTCCGAGTCACGCCGCCCACCACGGCTGTGCCCTCTTACTTTCGCACCTGTTTTGGCAAAGATTGGACACGCGGGGTGGGTGGCGTTTATCATGTGAGCATTGAAGAAAAGTTTTCTAGCTACACGTTGGTAGCGCGCTTTCGCGGGTGACGCGACTGTAGGAGGGGGTTGGTTACATGGTGTCGGCTGATGGGCGACGAGGCAGCGGGTCGCTTGCTGCGAAAAGTGTTGCCGCACTGTTGGGCGTGTGCCTGGTCGGACTGCTTGCGTGGCAGACTGGTTCGACCGTCCATACCCTTAACCATTTCGGCGAGGATACCGAGAGCGGCGCGCAGTCCGAGTCGCCGTATGAGAACGTTGCGGGCGCGTCTGCCGCGTGGTCGTGGATGTCCGCGTTTGTCGCGTCTCCTGATGGTGGTGATGGGTGGCAGGCTGGTGAGCCTGGCGGCTACCCGGCGCTGTTGGATGGCGTGTCGTGTTCTCCTGGCGTGTCTCGTCTGGGTGTGCGTCCCCTGTTGTATGGGTCGTCTCGTAGTGGCTCGTCTTATGTGAGCGCGTTTGTGTTCCCTCCCGGTTATGCTGCGTCGGGGTTTGCGGCGCTCGCTGACGGCGTTGATTCGTGTTTGGGTGAGGGCGTGGATGGCGCGTCTGGGTCTCGCGAGTGGCAGGGCGGACAGTATGCGTTGTTCCAGTCTGGTAGCGCGGTTGTTGGCGTGTCTGGCGCGGATTGGCGTGGCGTGCGTGGCCGCGCGGAGTCGCTTCTTCTTGCTGGCGGTTGCGTGTCTCTGTCAGAGAGCGCAGGCGACACGGTGAGGTCGCCGTATTATGATGGTGATGGGTTTACGGGTTTGGTGGAGTCTCAGACTGTTGGCCCGTCCATTGTGGACCCTGGTGAGAGTCGCGTGTCGTTGTCTGCTCCCGCGTTGGATGTGCCGTCTGTGCCGGAGCCGGAGGGGCCGTTGCCTGACGGGTTCCCGCAGCTCCCGCAGCGCCCGCAGGTTGCTTTCTCGGATGAGGCGGCTACGGTTGATTTCGCGTCAGCGTGGCGTACCGTGTCGTATCGTGTGGCTGACGATGATGGTCCTGGCTGTGGGTGGTCGTGGTTTGGTCAGGCCGCTCCTGTTGTTGACGCTGCCGGGTTGGCGGCTAAGCGCGCGTCCACGGTGGAGTCGGCTCAGGGTGAGGCGGATGCTGCTGCTGCCGCCCTGTATCGTGATCGTAGTGCCGCGAGGTGGCGCGGCGTGTCTGGCGCGGCTGTGGCGGCGAACGCGGGCGACTACAATCGGCGCGTGAGTGAGGTGGACGCAGCGCGCAGGGCGCTCGTTGATGGGCGTGCCGCGTTTTACCCCGAGTGGGTGTCGTATGTGTCTGCGCATGATGCGTGGCGTGATCGGGTTGATGCTCGCGATGCTGCGTCGTCGCGTTGGGAGTCGTCTGTGACTGCGTGTATGGGTGGCGCGCCCTCGGTGTCGCCGTCTCCGTCGCCCTCCCCGTCGCCGTCTGCCCGTCCCGCCCCGTCTCCCTCGCCGTCCGCTTCTGCCGGTGTGGTGAAAACGCGCGCGCAGTGTGAGCGCGAGGTGGCGAAGCCGGTGGAGATGACTGTGGACGTTGGCGCGGAGCCGTCTGCTCCTGCTGTCCCGTCTGGCGTGACTGTTCCCGCGTCGTGGCCGCAGCCGCGCCGCTAACCCCGCATCTTGCTTGTTTACTGTTTGGTTGTTGTTGACTTTTTGGTGGAGTGATTGTTGTGTCTACTAATGGTTCCCGTCGCGTAGCGTGGAAGCCCGTCAAGAGCGGTAGCGCGGGTGGGAGTGCGCCTCGCCCCGCTACCTCTAACAAGCGGCGTGGCGTTCCGGCGTGGCTGTTCCTCGTTGCCCCGGCGTTGATTGTCGCTGCCGTGTTCGCGGTCGTGTATGTGCTATCTGGTGGCTCCCGTCATGAGGGTGGCGCGCAGTCGTCGGGTCAGTCTATTACCGCCACTGGCGGTAATAATGTGGCGGTAAACGATGGTGGATTGTTGGGGTTTTATGAGCTAGTGCGTGACCGTCACCCGCAGCCTGGCGACACGCCATCGGGCAACAACAGTGTGGACCATGAGAGTCAGGGCGTGTGGGAGCGTGACACGCGCATGGATGGGCGCAGTGTGCGCGCGTGGCTGGACGCTGACGGTCGGCGTGTGGGCGTGGATGAGTGGCCGCGTTGGTTGGTGTTGCCTGGGCCTGGGTGGCGTGGCGTGCAGGAGTGCGCGCTTGCTGACGGTGCGAGCACCCTGTGTCCTGTCGCCGTGAGCGGTGACGGCGCGGTGACGGTGAGTGTTGTGCGTGGCGGCTTGGAGGGTGACTTGTTTGTGGCCGCTCAGAGTGTGCGCGTGGGCGCGGTGTCTGGGTCGTTCGCTGATTCGCGCGTGTTGGATGTGTTTATGGTGGATGTTCCTGGCGGCGCTGATGGTGGTGGCGTGTTGCATGTGGGTGTGGGACTATTGTCTGATGGGATGATGGTTGCTGTGTCTGGCGTTGATGGGCAGGCTGTGGAGTCTGTGTTGTCTGGGTTGTCGTGGCAGTAGTAGTTGCGCTGTTTCTTGTGGGCGCGAGCGAAGGGGTTTTCTTGTGGTAACGAGAATTGTTGTAGGCGTGTTGTGTGCGCTCGCATGTGGAATGGCTGTGGTGTGGGTGCCTGGCTTGTGGTCGGCCGCTCATTATCGGCTGTTTGTGAAGCGTAAGCTCGAAAAAAACAAGCCAAAAAAGGGTGAGGTGCCGCCGCCGAAGAAGAGCGCCGCGTGGAAGCCGTATATTCGGTTTGCGCGTCGTGAGGATACGCGTCAGGTTGTTGTGCGGAAGGCTCGGGCGGCGGACGAGAAGAAGGGCCGTGAGGCTCGCGAGCCTGTAACCTTGAACATTGAGTACCGTCGTTTTTGGCCGCTCGTTCAGGCTGTCATGGCGGTGTTGGGCGCGGTTTTTGGCGCACTGTACGTGTGGGTACCCGTCGTAATTCTCATCCTACTGGGTGGCCCTTTGCTGCATCGTTTGATGGTGTCGAGCGTGAAAGCTATCGTGGATGGGCGTGAGCGCCTGTTGGTGCGCATGTTTGAGGTATCAGCACCACGCCTGGGACTAAAGAGCGGCGGCTTCAAGGAATACGGCGAATGTATTGAAGTGTTGGCGTGGCGTGACCCGCTAAAGCCGAAAGAGATTAAGTTTTCGCTGCCGCCCGCGTACTCGTTTGACGTGTATGAGGAGGAGAATTTTCTACGCACGTTCAACGGTGCTTTTGGTCGCGAGCTTGCGTGGGTGGAGAAAGGCGGCGTGGATGATGACACGAAGCGTCCGTTGGGGTGGAACCCGGACGAGGGAACGGTGACGATTACGAGCCTGCCGCCGCTCCCGATGATGGCACCGTTGCGCGTGGACCATATTCTTGGCGACGATATTCCGTGGACGTTTATCCCCCTTGGGCTGGGCGTTGAGGGCGGCGTGACCACTCATAACCCTGAGACGGGCGAAGAGGAGCATGTGATCGGATACTCGTGGCATGATTCGGGGGCGAAAGAGAAGATGAAGCAGGGCGTGCAGATTGATGAGCACGCTGCGAACGCTGCGCCGATGTGTTTGATTGCCGGGTCTACAGGGTCCGGTAAGGCTATCCCAGTGGATGAGGATGTTCTGGTTCTCGTGGACGGCCCTGAGTTGAGGGGCGGTCACGTGGATGATCTTGGCTTGTATTCGAGCGCCCTGGATGATGGGCGGTTGTCTGCGCGCGGCGCGGGTCATCCCGCCATGTCGGTGCCGGTGTATCGGTTGAAGAAGAGGAACCGCCGGTAAAAGCGACTGGGTTTGCTGGCGTCTTGCCTCCCCGCGTGCGCTTGTGTCGCGCGGGTGTGCGGCAACAATATGTAGTTTAATATTTTAACAACAACTGTGGGTGAGCGACAGATAGCGCCCACTGCGAGAGATGAAGGGGAAGAAAAGTTGACAGAAAACGCTACGAGCAGGTACGACATCACCGTCTACTCTAAGCCGAGGTGCCCACAGTGTGACGCGACAGCACGCCTCCTGAACAGGATGGGCGCGCCGTACACGAAGGTGGACGTGACCGAGGATGACGTTGCCTACAGTTTCGTGAAAAACTTGGGATACCAGCAGGTGCCGGTTGTCGTCGTCCGTGACCGCGATGCCAGCACAAGCAGCGACGAGAGGGGCGACAACATTATTGAGCACTGGTCGGGCTTCAACCCGGACAGAGTGAAGAGGGCCGCGACGGCGACACTAGAAGCCACACAGTAAAAGGCGGAGAGTGGCGCGACAACGGGAGGGTGTTTGCTGGGGTTTTGACAACCCAGTAAACGCCCTCCTATTATCGTAGAGAGAGCGCGCCACGCGGCAGGCTCGCCCCACGAGACAAGGGGCACAGTGGGCGAAAGCCGGGCGAGCGCGGCGAGACGATACGAGAACAAGGGAAAGCCGAAGGGGAAACGACGTGGAACAGAATGTGGCGCAGAAGATTAAGCTCGCGTTGCCGCTAGTAGACTATGTGCGCGCGCACGCGGCTGACTTGAAACCAGGCACGCGCATTGAGGAAACCAGTCGCGGCCTGCGCATCAACTGCCAAAACCCCGCACACAACGACCGTAACCCGTCGATGGACGTGTCCGAGCTAGAGAACCGTTTTCACTGCTGGTCGTGCGGGTTTTCCGGCGACCTCCTCACGCTCGTGCAAGTGCAGCGCGACGTGGACTTTTCGGAGGCGCTACGTGACCTCGCGCGTGAGGCTGGCATCGACATTGCCGCTGGCCGCGACGATTCGCCACAGGCTCGCCTGCGCGCTCTGATGCGCACGGCAGCAAAGTTCTACGCTCAGCGCTTCCATGAGCTGCCAGAAGATCACCCGGCGCGCCTCGCCGTCACCGAGCGTGGCCTGTCGGACGTGTGCCCTGGCGAAAACAGCGACGGTGGCTCCTGGTACCCTGATTTCTCAGCCTCCGCTAACGGCGTTGTGTATGGGTACGCGCCATCTGGTAATCGGCTCATGTCGTATTTGTTGAAGGCTCGCCCGTGGAAGGATGCGCCACTGTTCACGCTTGATGAGTTGCGTGCGGCGGGCGTTGTCTCTCACCGTAAGGACGCTGACCCGGATGACAGGGGCGCGCATTTTGACACGTTCCGTGACCGGCTCGTGTTCACTATTACTGACGTTCACGGTCATCCACTGGCGTTCAGCGCCCGCAAACTGTCCGACAAGGACAACATGGGTAAGTACGTGAACACCCGCGAGACCGAGTTGTTTTCTAAGCGCCATGAGTTGTATTGGTCGGCTCGCGGCCTGCGCGACGCATCCAAGAGGGGGCACGTGTTTGTGTGCGAGGGGCAGTTTGACGTGTCCGCAGCTGTGGAAGCAGGCGTCACTAACGTTGTCGCGTCGTTGGGTACGTCGTTTACTGGCGACCACGCGATGCTGGTACGCCGCGCCGCCGGGGACGAGTGCCAGGTGGTGTTCGTGTTTGACGGCGACGACGCTGGGCGTGGCGCGGCTGTGAAGGCGTTTGAGCGCGTGGAGCAGGTGCGCGCTGACGGCCGCGTTATTTTGTGTCCTGACGGGGTGGACCCGTGTGATGTGCTCGCCAGTGGTGGCGTGGACGCTGCGCGTAGCTTGTTTGACGTGGGTAAGAGCGTGCCGTTGGCGGTGTTTGTCGCCTCAGAGAAGATCAAAGAGTTTGACTTGTCGGATGCGGGGCAGCGTATGCGTGCGGCGCGCGTGGCCGCGTCGGTGTTGGCCCAGTGTCCGGGCGTGGCGCGTGACGTTCTCGCGGCCGACGTGGCGGCGCTGGTGGCCGTTGGCGCGGAGTCGATGCGTGAGCTTGCCGACGAGAGGACCGCGTTTGTTGACGGCCTGGTGTCGGGTTCTACGGTTGAGAGTGTTCCGGTGCCGCAGGTGTCCGCCCGTATTGATGGCGGCAGTGACGCGGATTGCGAGTGGGTGCGTCGTTGGCATGGTGAGAGTGTGGGCGTGCAGTTGCTTGTTCAGGCGTTCGCTGGCTTGTTTTATGCGCCTCCGTCGAAGGGCGATTACGGCGACGAGGGGGACGCTACGGTTGGGGCGCTTGTGGCGGAGCGTGTGGAGCTGTTGCGTCGCCTCGCTGGCGAGTCGTCTACGCCCGCCCCGTTTGCGCGGCTGCTTGGCGGTTTTCGCGCGTTGTGGGGGCGTGAGCGTGTCCTGTTGGATGATTTCGGGGAGTGCGCAGATGTGATGGGTGTCGTGTTGGGGTTGTGTGAGTTCCCGGCTCCTGGCGTGGGTGAGTTGACGGATGCTGATTATGTGCGTGTGAGTGTGGTGGCGTTGCGTGAGTATTTCCGCCTGCTGGATATGGGGGTTGGCGCGTGATCGTTTCGCTTGGGCGCGTGCGGGGCGGACGCTCGTTGTTTCGGCGGAGGCTATTTGTTTCCTAGTGTTTTGGTTAAAAAGTTGCTGTATTCCCCACACGGAGTGCGCGGGCGTTGGTAAGGGTGTGATTGTGTGAGCGAGAGCGAGAATGATGTTCGCGCGCATGACGGTATCGAGAATGAGAATGAGGCGGTTGAGCGCGCGTTCTTGTCTCGTGCCGGTCAGATCGCGGTCGCGTGTCTGCTGTTTTTCCCGGCGACTATTGCGGCGGTTGGTTTTCATTTCGTGGTGATGCGGTGGCTGCGTCAGAAGTGGACGGTCGCCGTCATGATTGCCGCTCTGTTGTCGGTTGCGTTGCTGTTTGGGCTGCGTGGCGTCGTTGTGGGTTTGCAGGGTGCGGGGTTCGCTTACGATAGCGGCGAGTTCTGGCGGGGCTTGCTATGGCTGTACGCGCTGGTGGGCGCTCTGGTGGGCGTGTGGGCTGGCATGGTGCCATATCCGATGTTGCACTACCAGTTGCGCGTGAGTCCGCACATCCGCGAGCTGAAAGGCGCGGGCGACTGGAAGAGTCGCTTTTCATACAGGCGCGCCCCGTGGGAGGCGATGAACCGTCGCGCACGGTTGAAAGCGTTGAAAGCTGGCGTGGCCGCCGAGAACGGTAGCGTGCCGCTAGGCGTTGAAGAGCCGTTGAGCGATAACCCGTTGTCGCAGACGGATGAGATTGTGGCGCGCACCCCCACGGAGGCCAACCTTGGCATGGTGATGACGGGCGGCGCTGGTGCGGGTAAAACCACGACGATGAAAAGCATGTTGTACGCGGAAGTGTCTACGGGCAGCGTGAAGCATATCGCCTACATGGACTTGAAGGGCGATAAGGCTTTGGCCGCTGACATTGCCGCCATGTGTAAGGAAAACGGCTACCAGTTCTACCACGTGAGCCAGGGCAGGCTGAACGAGTACGACATTCCGTTGTCGGATGGCATGTGCTCGTATGACCCGTTGGCGACGGGCGGCGTGCAGCGCGCGGGCACCGTGCTGAACTTGCGCGTGTGGACCGAGGAGTCCGACAAGTACCGTAGTGACATGCAGGAGTTCTTGAACGCACTGTTTACACTGTTTGACGCGGTGGACCCGAAGGACGTTCCGCTCATCCGGTGGGAGCGCGGCATGGTGCAGGCCGTGGAGGACGCGTGCAACATCGACGCGTTCCGTCAGCTCGTGGATGCAGCAAAGGGAACGGACGCGTATGAGGCTGGCGCTGGCGTGTACCGTAAGCTGTCTCGTGGCGCTGATTTGGCGGCTCAGGCGAGCGCTGTTGCCGGTAAGATGCGCGCACTGTCGATGAGCGCGTTCGGCCCACATTTGAGCGCTAACCCGTATGACTATCACATGATTGACATTGCGCGCGATACTGCTGATGACGCTCCGCCGTGCGTGATTTGTTTACTGTGCCGTCTGGTGCGGATAAGGAGACGGCGCGCACGCTTGGCGCACTGTTTTTCAGTGACATGGCGCGCGTGATGGACCACAGGCAGCGTCATGGCGAGAAGTCGCCGTTGAGCTTGTATTGTGACGAGTTCCAGGAGATTCCGATTACGTTCGTGACGCCCCTGTTGGAGAAGGGGCGTAGCGCTGGGTTGCGTACCACGTTGGCCGCTCAGTCGTTCTCACACATTGTGACGGCTGCTCCCGGTAACGGTGAGGCGTATTTGACGACGGTGTGTGACACGATTAGTTCGTTCCTCGTGTGTTCGGGTGCTGGCGGTGACAGCGCGGAACGTGTGGCGGGTATTGCCGGTAAGGGTAAGCGTGCGGCGTGGAGGCGAACGAATGACAATCAGACGCACATGTTCTCGCTGAATTTCTTGAACCGGAAGAACCAGAATGTGACGGAGGACGCGTCTGAGGATTGGTTTACGCCTCCTGAGTTGTTTACGCGCTTGGTGTCTCCGAAGCCTGATAACGGGTTTAGGAGTGAGGCCGTGTATTTGGTGAAGGGTGGCGCGCCGGAGGGCGTGGGGTGGCGTGAGCGTCGCCGTCGCCGCCGTGAGGCTGGTTCTACTGGTGGCGTGTGGGTGCGTAAGGTTCGCCTTATTCCGCCCGATCAAGTGCTGGGTGATTCGTACAATAAGGCGGCGGCTGATAGGGCGTTGGCTGTGAACGTTGCTCGTTTTGAGGAGATTCGCGCCGCCGTGGGCGGCACCGCATCATCCCCCGTTGTTAACGCCCCATTGGATGCGCCTGCGGGTAGCGGGCAGGCCGGTTCGTCTGGCCGTAAGCGGCGCGGTAAGCGTGGCGGGCGCGCGCATGGTGGCGGTCAGTCATCGCCTGGCAGCGCTCCTGAGAGTGGTGCGCCTACGGGTGGCGTCGCATCCGCATCTCCTGCGGGTGGTTTGCCTGGGACTCGCCCGGCTGGCGGTTCCTCTGGTAGCACTCCCGTGTCTGTGTTGCCTGGTGTGCCGGTTGGTGGTTTGCCGGGGACTGTTCCCGCTGGCGGTTCCGCCGGTAGCGCTCCGGTGGGTTCGTCGCCCGCTGGGGGCGCTGGTGGTCCCGTGGGTAGCGCGCCCGTTCGTCGTGGTTTACGCCGGTAGCGCCCGTTTGTTCGCTATTGTTTTGTATTGGTTGCGCTTGTGCTCTTTTTGTGTGGGCGCGTTCGTCTGTGAAGGGGTTTGTTGATGGGTTTGGGTCGCGGTTTGGGCGCGTCTGGCGACGTGGAGCGCGTGGGCGACGGTGATATTGTCGCCGATAGCGCGCCCGTAGAGGCTTCTGACGCGTTTTCGGTCGCCGAGAGTGTCGATGTTGGGTCTGATGATGTTGAGGCCGCTGGCGGCGTTTCTGACGCGCCTGCGGTTGTGTTGTCGCCGGGTGAGCGTCGTCGCCTGAGTAGGGTGGCGCGTAAGAGCGCGAAGGCTGGCGGGGACTTGTCTGATATTGGCGGGTTCGTTGACGGTAAGGGGCGCGTGCGCCCGCTGGATAAGCGGAAGGACCGTCAGCGCGGTTCGCGCGCGGTTGCGTGGGTGACGCTTTCCGTGTTGACCGCTGTCGCCGTGGGCTTTGGTGCTTACCTGTGGATGAATAAGCCGTTGACGGAGAGTGACGTGCAGGGTCAGATCGACGCGTCGATTCATGAGACTGGGTTCCCGATGGAACGCGGCGAGGCGTTTGCGCGCAGGTTCGCTGAGGCGTATGTGACGGCTGACGGGTCGGAGACAAGCGAGAAGGCGCTGTCGTATTTCTACACGGGGACGTTGGGTAAGTCTGCGAGCGTGACGGGCGCGTCGCTATCGAGGCCGAAGGGTGGCTCGTATCGTCTTGTTGGTGACGTGAACATTTTTGAGGTGTTGCCGCGCACCGCCGATGTGAGTGTCTATAAGGTTCAGATGCTTGTGGTTGACCAGCAGGCGGACGGCGAGGGTGCGGCTACTGTTAATCCGTCGCCGCATTGGTTGGCGTTGGAGGTGAGCGTTTATTACGACAAGGTAAAAGACATGTTGATGATTCCGTCTAATTCGCCGTCTCTGATTCCGGCTCCGGCTGTTGGCGCGTCCGCTGACGCTCCGGCGTACACTGACCCTGGTACTGGTCAGGCTTATGCTGGTGGCGAGGAGACTGCGCTGCGTGGCGCTGTGTTTGGGTTCTTGGATGCTTACGGGAAGGCGTCTCCGGGTAATCACACGCTGCTCGATCAGTATGTGTCGCCCGGCGCTGACGTGAGTATTTTTAATGGGTTTAATGGCGAGTTTGAGGTTGCTGGTGGCGCTGAGTCGAATGTGAATGTTCGCCTGATTCAGGGCGAGGACGCATCGCATGTCCGCGCGTTGGTTTCCGTGAAGTGGTCGCAGGTGTCGCCTGGCGCTTCTTCCTCTTCTTCTCGCGGCTCCGGCTCTGGTTCGTCCACTGGCTCTGCGTCCTCCTCGGCTTCTTCTCCGTCTGGCGCTGCCAGTGCGTCTGGTTACACGTTTGAGTCGCAGTACGTTGTGGCTCTCGTGAAGGATGGGTCGCGTTGGGCGGTGGAGAGGTTTGAGCCGTTCCGGTTGAATCCGGCGGTTTCGTGAGCTTTTTGTTCGCGGTTTTTGGTGCTACCCGCTATTGGGTGGTTGTCTGACAATCCTTTTCTTGTGGAGGTTTTTATGTTTTCCGGTATTGTTGCTGACGCGGTTTACAGGGCTGGCCCGTTGGAGACGGCTGCTTCTGCTGCCACGTCTACTGTTGCGACGGTTTTCTACTCGATTCTTGTGATCGTGTTCTTCCTGTGGGCCATCAAGGCTTTGTGGGGCGGCATTAAGGACGGTTCAGCTAAGGCTGTTGCCGTTAAGGTGATTACAGGTGCTCTCGTGATTCTCCTGGTTGGCGGTCTCGGCCTGTGGCTGCGCAGTATGGGCGGAGAGGGTGCCGCCGAAAAGGGGCATGAGGTTGTGAAGAACATCACCGGCCAGTAGGCCGCGTGCGACTGGGGGTGTAAGCTGTTGGGGTTTTAGTTTGTTCTAGTGTGCTATTGCGTGTTATAGTTGGCTAGTGCTTGGAGTAAAGGGAAGGGGTGAGCGCGGTTGTTGGAGGCTGTGAAGGTCGCGCTTGACCCTACCCCTATGCAGGTGCGCCTGTTGCTGTCTCACGCGGGTGCGGCTCGTTTCGCGTTTAACGTTGGGCTTGCGCATGTGAAGGCTGCGCTGGATGCGGGGGAGAGGCCGGATTTGTCGTCTTATGCTCTGCGGCGCTGGTGGAACGCCAACAAAGATACCGTAGCTGTCGGTGGGGATGGTGTGATCTGGTGGCAGGAAAACTCGAAGGAATCGTACAGCTACGGGTTGGAGTCTCTTGCGAAGGGCTTGTCTAACTGGTCGAAAAGCCGGAAGGGCGACCGTAAAGGCCGAAAGGTTGGGTTCCCTAAGTTCAAGTCTAAGAGCAAGACGACACCTCGGTTCGCGTACACCACCGGCTGTTTCGGGCTTATTCAGGGCGATCCGAAGGCGTTGAAACTGCCGCGTATCGGCAGAGTGCACTGCATGGAGAACGTCGCCAATAGGGTGGGCGACGGCCGGGTTCTGCGCATGACCATTTCGCAGCGCGCGGGGCGCTGGTATGCGTCGCTCACCGTCGAACGTGAGGATAAGCCGGTGGCGAAACACCCGAAGAGTGGTGCTGTTGGTGTCGATTTGGGTGTGAAGCATCTCGCTACCTGTCGGACGGGACGGTTATTGAGAATCCGCGATACCTGCAAAAGTCGGAGCGGAAGCTAAAGCGTGCGCAGCAGGCGTTGAGTCGGAAAACCAAAGGCTCAAACCGGCGCGAAAGCGCGGGCTAAGGTGGCGAATCTCCATGCGCGTGTGGCGAACCAGCGACTTGACGCAATGCACAAGCTCACAACTCGTCTCGCTGAAACGTTCTCGGACATTAGCATCGAGGACCTACACGTGGCGGGTATGGTGAAAAACCATCACCTCGCCAAGTCGGTCAGTGACGCGGCGTTTGGTGAGTTTCGCCGCCAACTAGAATACAAAGTTGCACGTACCGGCGCGCGGCTTCACGTCGTGGACCGCTGGTACCGTAGTAGCAAGACGTGCTCAGGTTGCGGGAGTGTGAAAGCCAAGCTCTCCCTCGCCGAGCGAACCTACCGTTGTGACAGTTGCGGTCTAGCAATGGACCGTGACTTGAACGCGGCCATCAATATTCTGGTCGCCGGGAGTGCCCCGGAGACATTAAACGCGCATGGAGAGACAGTAAGACGGAGTGACCGCCGCAGCGGCCGCGCAACGCGAGTCTCTGTGAAGTGCGAACCAAGCAGGCGCAGAACAGCGCTGTGAGACTTGGAGCTGGCCTTGGTAACGAGGCCATGCAAACTAAAACAAACTAGTTTGCAACGGTGTGGGGTTCCTTGCGGTGTTGAGGTTCCCCGCGCCCCCGTTTATGACTCGCTGTTTCGTTGTTTTCTTGTTGTGGCGCGCACCTAACGTTGGCGCGCGTGCGTGTTGAAGGGATTGTATTGTGAAGTTCGAGATTCCGGCCAAGGGCTTGTCTGGGAACCTTATTTTTACAGGGTCTAGCGTGTGGGCACTGTATAGCCTGTCTTTGCATCCTTACGATTTCATGTCGTGGGGTGCTCGCGCGTCTATTGGCGCGCAGTTGTCGAACGCGTTTGCGGCTATGGGTTCGGAGTCGAGCGAGAGTCGCGAGTTTTTCGTGTCGTCGGTCGTGTTGCCCATGAATTTGGACTTGTGGGCGAAGCAGGTGATCGCGCACAACAGTGAATACAATGACGATAACAGTGATTTCCTGGACCTGGTGTCCGACCAGTACGCGACGCTCGCGTATAATGGTGCTCGCGCTCGCCGCTCGTACTTGTGTGTGAAGCTGGGGAGCAGGCGTTCGTTTGGCGCGGCTTTCGCTGGTGTGCGTGGTGTGCGTGAGGCGTGGCATCGTTTCGCTGGCCTGTTTGGCCCAGTGGAGGAGGTGACGGGCGAGGAGGAGCGCGTGTGGCGCGCGAAAGAGGACGCGTTGCACGCGGTTGTGTCTACGGGCGCGTTGGGTGCGGAGCGCGTGAAGGGCGCGTTTGAGACTGTCGCTTACATGAATGCTGTGTTGTCGCCTGAGTTGCCGTTGCCTCCGTTGGAGGATGAGGGCGCTCAGCGTGTGGGGCGCGGCGAGATTGTGGAGCTTGTTGACGAGTTCATGGTGGTGAATCGCCCTCGTAGTGTGGAGGTGCGCCGCTGGTATGATGGTGTGGAGCGTTCAGGTTTCATGTCGTCGCTTGTTGTGAGCGGGTTGCCTCGCCATAGCGTGTATCCCGATCAGCCTCCGGTGTTGTATGTTCCGTCATTGGCTGGTGAGGACTATTCGACGTTTGGGTTTTTCCGTCTTGTCCCGTCCGCTGAGGTGAAGCGTAAGGTTCGCCGTAAGAAGGCTGACCAGGTGGATGAGGCTAAGGAGCTGAGTAAGGTGAGTGCGGCTGGCATGGAGGCGCGCGCGTCTGACGCTGGTTTGGATGACTCTTTGGCCGATTTGTCGATGGCGGAGAGTGTGATCGCCGAGGACGAGTCGCGCCCGTGGCTTGTTGGCTCATTCGTTGTGGCCGTGACGGCCGAGAGCGATGACGAGTTGGTGCGGCGCGTGAATGAGCTGCGTCAGGTGTATGACAATACGGGTGTTCGTGTGATTGTGCCGATGGGTTCTCAGGCGTCCTTGTTGCGTGAGATGTTGCCGGGTGGCGGTCATAAGTTGACGGACTACGATCAGACGATGACGGTTGAGGGCGTGGGCGTGTGTGGCGTGAATTTTGGTAGTTCTGCTGGTGACCCGGTGAGGGGCGCGTTGCCGTGACCCTGTTTTGGCTTGTTTTTGCTTGCGTGTCTCTTATTGCGTGTGTTGCTGTTGGCCGTTTTTGGGGAAGGTCGGCTCTCGTCGCTTGTGTAGTGGTGATTGTCATTCTCGCGCTCTGTATCTTGGTGGCGTTTCACGTTGTCGATGACGGGAGTGTTGACACTTTACCACTGCGCCCTGGCGACATGTTCACTTATGGCGTCCAGTGAGGGGGGAGTTGCCGTGACGCTGTTTTGGTTTGTTTTTGCTTGCGCGTGTCTTGCAGGGTGTGCTGCTGCGTGGCGTTGGTGCGGCATGGCGGCGGGTCTGTTTGTTTTCGTTCTTGCGATTGCTGGCGTTGCGCTCCATGTCTCCGGGTACAATAATGAGAGTCATCAGATCGCTCCCACTCGCATTGAGGATATGTTTCGGCCCGTTGTTGCTCAGTGATGAGTTCATGTTCTAAACGCTCACACATCGCATAGTCTTTCGAGTGTCGCCCTGTCGCGTGTTTCGCGTGGCGGGGCGACATTTTGCTTGGCGTGGTGGGCGTATGGTATGGTTGCTATTGCTTTAGTAGTTTTGGCTTATTGTGGAGGTTGTTGTGGCGGCGAAGGGGAAGAAGGGTCGCTCGTCTGGTGGCGGCTTGTTTGCTGGCGTGTCGTCTGCTGTCAGGCTTGGCGTGGCGTTGCTCCTGTTGGCGGTGCTTGTTTTGTCGGTAGCGAGGAGCGTTCAGGCTCATGGCGGCTTTGGTGGGTATTTCCGGTACCTGTCGGAGACAGGTAAGAGCTTGTCGGCTTCCGCTCTGTGTACGATGCAGGGCGGTAGCATGAACGAGTGTTGGGATACTCCGCGCGTGTCTCCCCCTGGCCCCGTCGCCTCCCCGTCTGATGACGGTTCCGACTCGTCCTCGTCGTCCGATTCCAATTCTGGCTCCTCTAGCGCTAGTGGTGGCGATTCTGGCTCGTCGTCCGCGTCCGCCGCTCCTGGTTCTGGTTCTCGTGAGGATTGGCTGCGCCGATTGGACGCGCTACCCTCTGGCGAGGCTGACACGTCTGTCCCCTACAACCGCAAGGACTACAAGCACTGGATTGCGATTCAGGGCGCGTGCGATACGCGTGAGACCGCCCTTGTCCGCGACGGCTCTGACGTGGTGACTGACCCATCCACATGCAAGGTCACGTCTGGTTCGTGGGTGGACCCGTATAGTGGTGAGACGTTCACGGATGCGAAGAAGATGGACATTGACCACCTTATCCCGCTACAGTATGCGCATCAGCATGGCGGCGCGTCGTGGGACGCTGCGAAGAAGCAGGCGTATGCGAACGACTTGGACACGGTCTGTTGACTGTTTCTGCGCGCGAGAATAGGTCGAAGGGCGCGGCTGGACCTGGCGAGTATATGCCTCCATTGAAATCGTATCGTTGTGAGTATTCTCAGCGTTGGGTTGCCGTCTCGGAGAAGTATGGTTTGACGGTGGGTAAGGCTGATCGTCAGGCTCTTAACAGCGGTTTGTCGTCGTGCCAGTAGTGGTTGTTGAGGCGCGTTGACCCGCTCCGCGTTTGCGCTTGTTTCCGTATGGTTACAGGTGTTTTCGCGGAGGCGGGTTGCGCCGCTTTCCCGCCTGCTTTTGTGTCGGTTTGTGTGCAGATATTGAGTGGTTAGGCTGTAATCTTTCGCGTTTTTGGGGCGATTAGTCGCCCTGCTTGTGCGCGTTGCGTTGTTTCGTATGGTGGAGGTTTTCGTGTTTGTAAGCGTTTCTCGCTGCTTTATTGGCCGCTCGTGGGCACCGAGGTTGGCGGCTGTATTTGCCGTCCTGTCGGTGGCGCTCACGGGGTTCCTTGGCGCAATGCTGGGCGCTTCACACGGCGCTGCCTCCCACAGTGCCGCTGGCGGCTTGTGGTCCGACAGTGGCGTTGTCGCGTCCGCTGACGGCGGCGGCTTGTGCTCCGGCCTGGGCTATAACATGCAGCGTGCGGCGGCGTGGGACAGTCCCGGCGGTTTCGAGAATGATACGGCTAAGCGTCGAGTGCTCAGTGTGGAAGATTTGGCTGCCAACGGGACCAAATTCATGCTGTTCTACGGGACGGGCAAGGTCGATAACAGTTCCGGCTTGAACTTTGTCGCCGATAACGAGGTGGAGTTCCCAGAAGCCGACCACGTGGACAAGGCGAAAGCCGACGAAGTACGCAAAGCGCTGGGTACGGGCGGGTGCGTAACCACAGGTGTTGGTATGGCCGCAGCGAACGCTGTCCTGAACCTCAACACGATGGTGCTGGGGTTGGGCAAGTACGTGACCGTGAGCGCTTTCAACAGTCAGCTCATCTGTAAGGATGGGAACAGTAAGAACTGCATTGACCTCGTGTCCGTGATTGGAGGCAAGTCTGACACCTCCCGCGACAAGGGTATTATCGGCGTGTTGACTCAGGGCGTGTACATGCCGCTGTTGGTGATGGCTGTCATTATTGCGCTCGCGTTGGCGGCGTGGAAGATCATCCACGGTCAGATCATGGCAGCTTTGCGTGAGGCGGTCGTGGCTGTCGTGGCCGCGATTTTGGGCGCTGGTATTTTGGCGTTCCCGCACACGTTCGCGTCCGCCCCACTGTGGGTGATGGGCGAAGTAGGCGGCATTGTCGCTAACGCCGTGAACGGTGGCGGACCTAACGCCACCAGTAGCGAGAGCGCGTGCGTCGCGTCCGCTGACGGTGAGACGGGCGGTTCCCTGGCGATTAGTGGCGTGACTTGCACGATGTGGAAGGCGTTTGTCGCTAACCCGGTTGCGATTCAGACATTCGGCCTGCCGTTCGATGAGCTGGACACGAAGGAAGGCGATTTTGCTGCGCGCCTGAAAGAGAAAGGGTTTACGGGGGATGAGTTCTGTGTGCCGAAGAACACGATTGGCGCGTTGAAAGACTCATACGGTAAGGCGCTCGCCATGAATGGCGGCGGCAGCGATAAGGTGTGTAACTTGTATGCGTATGCGGCTATGTTGCGCACGAACATTGATGACGGTTCGGGTGAGTATGACGCGTCTAAAACATACTCTGACCCGAGGTGGGGGCGCGTGGTTGGTGCCGCTCAGGCGAGCGACGTGACGTGGCTATCGTTCACGTCTCAGGCTGGCGCACTGTCTGCACCGATGACGGCTGGCGGCATGTTGGTGACCAGTATCCTCGCTAACATTGTGTTCTTTGTGACTGGCATCTGGGCACTCGTCTATTATTTCCAGGCTATCGTCGTGGTGGCGTTCGCCCCGTTCTTCCTCCTATTGGCGATTTCCGAGAGGACGCGCAAGTATTTCTTCGGATGGCTACAGCAGATTCTTGGTAGCGTGTTGAAGTTCCTCGTCAGTGAGGTGTTCCTCATTATCGCTGTCCTCGTGTACGGTGGCGCGTTGCAAACGCTTTCCAACCCGGCGACGGCGACACTCGTTGTGATCGTGTTGACCGTTCTTCTGGTCTTGTACCGTAAGGAAGTGATCGGCATGTTTGGCCGCGTCGAGATGGGCGGCCGCGAGATGAGCAGCCGCGCCATGCAGGCGGCGTCGAAGTTCCTTGGTGACAACAGGAGGCGCGCTGTCGCTTACGGCACTGCGGCCGTGGGTGGCGCTGTCGGTGGCGCTATTGCTGCCGGTAAGGGCGAGCGTGGCGCAGCCATGTGGGAGGGCTTGAAGGAAGGCTCTCTGCGTCAGGCGTCCAGGAGTACGGGCCTTATTGGTCACACTGCGCGTCAGGTTAACGCGATTGACGGCCGCAACAAGAAGGACTTGCAGCTCGCCGAGCGTGACGTGAAGAACCAGCTGAACGCGATGCGTAACCAGGATGCCGCAACAAGCGGCGTGGCGCAGAACGCGAAGCAGAACCTTGACCGCGTGTCCGAGCGTGTCGCTGACGCTAAGCGCAGCTACAACGCGTTCGAGTCCGATAGCGTGAAGCGCTCCCACTTGATCGACGAGGGCGAGAACAGCACTCGCAGGCGCGTGGAAAAGCAGCTACAGGACATTGCTGAGCGGAAGAAGAACGCGACAAGTGAAGCGGACGTGGACGCGTTGAACCGTGCGGAAGCACGCGCGAACATGCACCTGTCTGTCACTGAGGCCGTGTTCAAGGAAGCGAAAGCTGACGGCCTGGAAGCTGACGCGGTGTACGCTCGTAGTATCGGCGACGAGAAGGCCGCGTCTGAGTTCGAGAAGCAGGCGCAGGCGCTACGTGACGAAGCCGGTAAGCTACGCGAGAAGGCGCACGTGCTCTCTGACGGCGATAACCGCGCGTTCCAGGAGTCGATGGCTGAGGCGAAGAACCGCGTGGAGTCCATCAACGAGGCTGTCGGTAACGATGCTGTCACAAGCGCAAGCGGCGCGACGGAGACGGTGGAGACGGTGCGCGGCGGCGACAAGTTGATCGCTGACGCTCAGGCCGAGTATGAGGCCGCGTCGGCTGAGAAAGCGGCGACCGAGATTCACGTGAGCGAATTGAAGCGTCAGATTCAGGCGATTGACAAGGCTCAAAAGCAGACTGGCTCCCGTTTGCTCACGTCAGAGCTGCGTGATGTCGAGCGTGAGCGTGACGCGTCGGACGCTGTTATTGAGAGCGCGCACGCTGACGCTAAACGCGGTGTGACCCCGGTGGCGTTGGATGCGGGTGACGTGAGGAAGAAGTTGGATGACAGTGCCGCGCATGACGTGGCGGGCGGCGACGCGAGGTGACAAGCATGAAAGAAGAATTGGAAGAAGGTAAGATCACTAACGGTGCGCCCGACTTTGAGGCGCAAGGCGGGGGAGCTGCAACAGAAGAGGGCAGCTCCCCCGCTGGGGGTGTTGACGCGTCCATTTCTGGCATGTTGAAAGGCGCGGTCACCTCACGGTCGCCGCAGTGGGCACAGAAGGCGGCGCAGACCGCTCAGCGCGTCCGCAACGCGGCGCACGCCGTGCAGGCTGCGGTCAGTAATTTCTTTGGCGCAATCACTAACCCGGCAACATGGATTGGTGTCGCCGCCGTCGTGGTCACTCTCGCACTGTTGAATCATGCGGGCGTGTTCAGTAGCCTCATCGGTAAGGATAACCTGGATGAGTGCGTGGGCGGCACGGGCGGCGCGTCCTCAGCTATCAACATTCCATCCGGAGGGGCGAACGACCCCGAGTCGTACAAGGCTGCGACCGACAGCATCATGGCGTGGCTGATGACCACAGGGTTTACCCCTAACGGCGGTAAGCCCATGAGCAAGAGCAGGCCGCAGGTTTCGTCTCCAACCTACAGATGGAAACCAGCAACTATGACCCGACGCTCGTTCAGGGCGGCGCTGACCTATCCTCATACAGTAACGACCAGATCATCTCCTACGCGAACAGTCAGGGCAGCGGCGGCGGCGCTGTCGGCATCTTCCAGTTGCGCGGCTCTAGCCTGGCTGGCTTGGGCGAGTACGCGAACAGCGCGGGCAAGAAGTGGAGCGACTCTGACGCCCAGTTCGAGTACGTGAAAACCGTGCTGGACACGGGCAAGGGTTTCGCCGGGGACATGAGCCGGTTCTGGCAGGCGGGACACGACGTGCGCTACTACGCGTCCACGTCAAACCGTAGTTTTGAGGGTTCGTGCCGCCTCGTATCTGACGATGACACGACGGGCTGCGCTGAGGGCGGCGGCAACTGGCGCGCAAAGGGCGAGGAACAGTACCAGAAGGCTCAGGCCGCGTTTGATGGATTCACGGGCGCTGGCCGCACTGTTGGCGGCTCGTGCGTGAGTAAGGGCGGTTCCGCTGACCTGTCGAGCACGGTCTCGTTGGCCGTGTCGGCCGTGTGGCCTCCCGCCCAGCACCAGCAGGCGGTGTGCGGTAATGACCCGTCGGGCGCGTGCGCGAAGCCCGAGTACAAAGATGTTCGCGCCAAGCTCGCGGAGAAAGGGTACACGTGGCCGAACTATGCGGACTGTGGCATGTTTGTGTCGACAATGGTTATCCCCACGTTGGATAAAGAGTTCCCGCAGGCTGGCACTGCCGTCCAGTACCCGTACATGATGGAGCACTCGGATAAGTGGAAGCCGTACTACTCGAAGAGCGAGGCTCAGCCGGGCGACGTGTGGATTACGAAGCCGGGCGAGATGGGGCACGTCGTGTTGTGGGTTGGTCAGCAGGAGGACGGCGCGTCCTACACGGCGGAGGCGTCGTGGGATAGTCATTCTGGTAAGTTGCAGCCCGACCGTTTCAATGATAGTCTCGTTGACGAGATGGGCAGGCAGTACGTGGGGTTCCACTTTGTCGGCACCCCCGACCCCGCCCTGTGAGTCGATAGTGCGAAAGTAGGCTGCGCCCGCCCCTCGTTCCCGAAAGAATATGGCGGGATGGGTGCTGCCGGTTAGGTGGAAAGAATGAGCAATCCTGAGAAGAAGCCCGTGAGCGTTGGCGGTCGGCGCGGCGTGTCTCCCGCACGCGCGGGCGTGACGGTCGCGGCCGTGATCGCCGTGGCGGCTGCGACCGTGTTTGCCGTGTCGCATTTCTTGTCTGGTAGTGGCGGTGACCCGCTTGCGTCGCAGTCGCGTCCGTTGACGGCGGCTGAGAAGGGCGAGGCGGAGGCCGCTGTCGTCAGTCTCGTTCAGGGTGGCGGCACGTTCGGCTACGATACGCCTAGTGGCGGGGAGACGCTTGACGGGTGGCGTGAACTGTCCCTGTTGGAAGCGCCGCCATCTGACGTTTTCCGCTCCCGTTCTGACGCGTATTTGGGTGTGCGTGACCGCATCAGCACGTCGAGCACCTACTACTATGACGCGTCGAGCGTCAACAAGTGGAGCGATAAGGCCGAGGTGTTGTCGCTCGCGTCGTGGAGTGCGAACGGTGTGAGCGCGTCCGCAGGCGACGAGGGCGCGTTCCGGCAGGTGAACGGCTCTCCCGTCCTGTCGGTGACTGTTCGTGCGCGGTGGGAGAGCGTGCAGCGTGTGCGTACTCTCCCGAGTGAGGACGGGTGGGGTTTGCTAGTGCGCGAGGCTTCTTACCCGGTGGATGCGACGTTTACGATGGTCAACGAGAACGGGGCGTGGCGCATGTTGACGGTGGAGGGCGTGTCTCCCACGATTGTGGAGGCGTTCACGTATCCTAACCCGGATGCGCGCGCTATCCAGTCTCAGTATGGTGAGTTCAGGGAGGTCCAACAGTGAGCGGCACGTTGTGGAATGGTGGTCACCGTGAAACAGGCGATGGCGATGAGAGCGTTGCTGACGGCCTCGTGGATGCGTATGAGGTTTGTCGTCTGGCGGTGTTGATTCTGTGGACGATGGGCGCGTCGAGTGGCTTGTGGAGGGCTTGTACGATGAGAGTGGGGAGCTTGTGTCTCGTCCCGTCTTGTTGGTGGATAAGCCTGTTCTCGTGTTGCGTGCGGATGATGGTTCTGAGGCGCGGTTTACTGTGACACGCCAGTTGGCGGACCAGTTGGGGCTTGTGTTCGCTGATTGTTCGCGCGCTTTCCGTGGCGCGCCCACCGTTCGTGGCGGGTTGCTGCGCTTGCGTGAGGTGGATGACCGTCCGCTGTCTGTGCGGGTGCGCGAGTTTTCCGGGTGCGGCCGTTGCGCGCCTACGGTGGCGTGGTGTGTGGCGTGCTTCTCCTGGCGTTGTTTGCGCGTATCCTTGCGTCGGCCATGTGACGACGCGGCACCGGGAAACGAGTGGTGTTGTTCTGTTGGCGGGGTGAGCGGTGTTATGTGTCGCTCGCCCCGCCGTTTTTCTCGCTCACAGTGCGCCACCTGTTTGGTGAGCTTTTGTCTCCCCGCGTCGGCGCATTGTATAGTTCCCCCATGAGAGATTTTATGTTGCACACCAACAGTGCGCGTCTGAGTGTTGGCGCGCTTGGCGTTGGCGGCGGTTCTGTTTCTGCGCGCCCACTACTGGGCGGCACTACTATCGGTGGGAGTTTTGTCCGTGGAGAATACGCGCAAGAGCGCCAGTAAGACGCTGAGCGATGTGGAGGCTCGCGGCCTGCGTGACCTCATTGTGGCGGGGGATGCTGCCGCTGAGCGCTTGCGCGCCGTGGACGCTATGCCCGCGCCTACTGTGCAGGCGGAGCGTTTGGAGCGCCGCCGAGAGCGCGAGACTCTAGTGTTGGCTGTTCAGGCGGGCGAGGACGCGACGGAGCGCATGATGGAGAGTGTGCGGGCGTTTGCTTTTAAGACGGCGCGCCGGTTAACTATCCCCGTGTTTTGTCGTCACCTGTTGGATGTTGATTCTCTCGCTGGGCGCGGCTTGCTGGCGGCGCTGGATGCGGCGCGCAAGTGGGAGCCTGAGCTTGGCTCGTGGTCACAGTACGCGTGCGGCCGTATCCACGCATATATGCTGGTGGAGTTGAAGGCGGCGATTGCTTCCGCGTTGAATGTCCCCGTCATGAGAGCTTTTGATTATGCTCGCGCCGTGTCTGCTGTGAACGGTGGCGCGGACGTGAGTGCTGTTGCTGCTAGTCTTGATGTGCCGGTGGGCGTGTTAGTGGGCGTGCTGGGGCGTTCTATTCCGGCGGTTGATGTTGATTGCGAACATACTGTGTTGGCGGCTGGTGGCAGTGTTGCCTGCGATGGTGGAGTGATGAGCGCTGTGGATGCGCGTTCTTCCCGTGACGTGTTGGGATTTTCTGGCGTTGAGTGGGAGGCCGTGTGTTCGTTGGCGGCTGGCGAGCCTGCGTCGATGAGCGCTGTTGGCCGGTCGCGGTCGGCTGTTCTTCGGGGTTTGCGTGATCGCGGCATGATCGCGTAACATACTTGTAACTGTAGTATTTGCAGCTACCATGTTGCCCGCGTGCGTGGGATGGTTTGGTGGACTGTGGAAGATGGAGAGGTGTTTCCGTGTTGTTTAGTGATGTTGAGCGCGGCTCGTCTGCCGTGAGCGCCCCGGCTGGCGTGTTGCGGGTGGGGTTTGCTCGCGGCGTGAGTGAGCGTGAGGTGCGCGACGCGTGCGCTGAGGCGTTTAATCGTGAGGGCGTGGCGTTTTCTGTGGAGGAGGAGAACGGCCAGCTATGCGTGTATGTTCCTGCTCCCGCGTATGGCGTGTTGGCTGATGATGGCGTGTTGGGTGCGGTTGATTGGCTGGTGCGTGAGCGCGCGGACTTGCAGCCGTCGGCGCGCATTTATGGGGGTGTGCAGCTATGACTGGCGGCGGTTTTGATCCTGGGAAGGCCAGGTACACGCGCTCGTCGATGATGAGCATGTCTCCTGACGCTCGCCTTGACGCATTGTATAGTGACGGCATGTGGTATGACGAGAAGAAGGCTCGTCAACTGGTGAACGTGTCCGAGGAAGAATACCAGCGGTGGCTTGCCGGTAAGCTCAAGTCTCATAGTATTGTCGCCTCGCATACGGGGGCGGTCACGTACAGGTTCAACATGGAGCAGGTACGCGAGTGGCACGACCACCACAACATGCCCTTGGACGCTGGCCTGTTTGAGGGTATTTACCCGGCTCGCGTGTGGGATGACATGACGGAGACCGAGGGGTTTATTGCCGCCCCGTTGCGTGAGGTGTGCGTAGTAACGTTCACGTGCAACGAGGGTAAGGCTAAAGAGATTGCGAAAACGTGTCGCGGCGTGGGCGTGGTGAAGCCCGGAGAACGCGCAGACCAGTGGCGGCTCCTGTGCGGGTCTGAGTCTTACGGAGCGCAGATTGTGGCCGCTGTTTTGGGCGAGTCTCTGGATAGTGAGGGCGAGTCTGCGCGCGTGCGCAGGTCGTCCATGTGGCGCAGGGATATGCGCGATTTCTCCCGCGTTCACGCTCGGTATGTTTGACGTGTACGAGAAGTTCGCGCGGTCGCGTCTCGCCCCTCACATGGATAGCTTGCGTATTTTCCTCACCGACAAGGGGGACGTTGATGCGAAGGTCATTGAGTGGATTATTGGCGCGATTGAGCGCTTCAATGAGATGGCGTCCGTGCCTTTTAGCGGATACTTGGATAACATTTTGCACAGGTGGCCTTACGACGTTGCTGAGAAGTATTTGGGGAAGCGCCTCGCCGATTTCCAGAAGAACCGTGCTGTCGCGTTGAAGAAGATCAAGAAGCGTGAGGGCGACAACACGTACATCGCGTCCGTGAGCGAGATTGCCGACGAAATGGGCATCCCGTTGGATGAGTATTTGACGTTGGAGGGCGAGCACAAGTCGTGGCTTGCCGATAAGAACGCGCGCACACTCACGTGGGGTGAGAGTGGCGAGGAGAAGGAGAGCGTCGGCCTTGTTGGCGCGCATCCTGGTTCTGCGACGTTGGATGCTGAGCATGAGGGCGACGCGAGGTTGACAGCTAACTTGTTCCAGGCGTGGCGTGAGAGCGGCGACTCGGATAGTCTGATTCGTGCTCTCGTGTTCGCTGGGTCCGACGGTGTTTCTGACGGGTTTGACCCGTCTGAGTTGGGCGCTGAGTTTGTTGCCGCGTTGGCGCGCGCGTGCGGCATGGAGGAGTAAGAATCACGGTGTCACGTAAGAGGAAGAAGCGGGCAGCGCGGGGCAACAACACTGGTGTCGCGACTGACATTGCGGGGAAGCACAGCGCCGCAACTGGCGTGCGTCGTATCCGGGAGCGTGCGCCGCGCCGTCTCCTGATGCGCGTATTGACCGTGTTGGGGTGGCTCGTGAGCGCACTCGCCGTGGCATTGTGTGCCGCTGTGTGGTGGGTGTGCGCGCGTTTGGAGCTGCTGTTCACGGCTGCTGGCGTGCGTGAACTCGCTGACCTTGGTGCTGAAGGTGCGCGCGAGCGCCTGGCGTCCGTGCAGTTGGAGGCGTTGACGCCGTTTGTTGCCTTGTATGGGTGGCGTTATGTAGCGGTCGCTGTTATCTTGTCGGCGGGGCTTGGCGTGGGGTTCGCTCTTTGTGGTTGGGTCGCGCACGGTGAGGTTTTGGCGCTCGTCGTCTGCTCGTGTTATTGTGTGACCTATTGGGCGCGCGTGAGCGGCGCTGGTATTGATTGAGTTGCTAGAGTGTTGAGGAGCTGACGTTGGGTAAGCGCGGTTTGACTATTTTCGGGTTCGTTGCGGCCGTCGCCGTGGTCGCGGCCATTGTTGTAGCATTGTTGAACGGTGTCCCCGGTTCCACCAGTGGCGGCGATTCTACTGCCGGTCAGAGTGGCGCGCCCGTGGTGGAGGCGACGGACAGTGAGGCGGCTGTGAACGCCGCCACTGCGCTGGCAGAGGCGTTGTCTGCCGCTAACAGTGGAAGCGATAAGGGCGACGCGGCTTCTCGCATGTATCGCGTGAGCGAGGGTGACCTTACTGTGTTGGATGCGGCGGGGTTGGACTCTCACACTCGGCTTTCTGGCGGGTTTGTTGAGTCGGCGGGTCTTGCTGGCGCGTACCAGTATGCGATGATTGCTCTCGCCGCTCAGGTGCAGCCTGACGGCGGCGCTGTCGCGGCACCGTCAGCAACCGGCGTTGGCGGCGTGTATGTTGACCGAGCTGCTGGGATTGCTTACGTTCCGTTGTCTACTTTCAGCGGGAGCGCACCGGCTATGAGCGTGTTGATGGTTCGTGTTGACAGCCAGTGGCTCGTGGAGCCGTATGGCGTGTTGGATGACATTCGCTTGTCGAACACTGTCCAGGATGCAGCGCGCGGCCAGCAAGGGGATGCGGCGCAGTCTGGGAATTGAGCGCCGAGTTTCTTCCTGATTGCGGCGTTTGTCGATTTTCTTATTTGTTTGTGTGAGTGTTAAGGGGTTTGTGTGAGTTTCGGTGACGGCCAGTCGAACGTTGACGTGTGGGGGCGCGGCCTCCTGTCGTGTGTTCTGCGTGACCCATCAGCGTTTGATAGTATCGTGGACTATCCGGTGTCTGCGTCTGATTTCCGCGACCCCGCTTTGGGTTACGTGTGGGGGCTGTATGTGGACGCTCACGCGCACGGTCAGCCGACAGGCGTGAATGACCTGTTGGCCGCGTCCCTGGGTGACCCCGACGCCGCCAAGTATAACCTACAGCCGCTTGTGAATGGCTTGTACGATGATGTGATGGCGACGGTGAAGGGCACGGCGCGGTCGTATGCTCGCGGGCTTCGGCAAACTGCTGACGTGCGCGCCGCCGTTGACGCGATGCAGGACGCGACGCGTAGGCTCACGTCCGGCGAGGACACGGGCCGCGTGTTGGAGTCTGCGCGTGAGACGTTGGAAAACGTGTCTGCCAGGTCGTCTACGACCGCCACCATGAAGTCGTTTGACGATTTGGGCAACGTGATGTTGGGTAAGACGTTGGATGAGAACTGGGAGGCGTGGCAGAGTGGCGGCGCTCGCGGCATCCCCTACCCTTACAAAACTTTCACGGATGCGACTGGCGGCATCATGCCGGGTATGTTGGTTCTTGTCGGTGCTGAAACGGGTGTCGGCAAGACCGTGTACGCTGTGGACTCTATCGTGGCGGCTGTGCGCGGTGGTTTGACCGTTTACATGAAGGCGTATGAGATGAGCGCCGAGGAACTGTGGGTGCGTATTTTCTCATGCTGGACTGGTATTCCAATGCGTGAGATTGAGGGCGATTGTTCTTCGGAGCGCCTTGCGGAGATTAAGGCCGCGCAGGAACGCATGTTGCGGGAGCGCGCCGAGTGCGGCGGTCAACTGTTCATTAACGCTGACCCTAACGGCGGCGTGGATACGATTGCGCGCGATTGCCGCCGACTGTTGCAGGGCGACAGCGGTCTTGATCTTGTAATCGTTGACTACCTGGGTATTGTTCCGTCGTTTGAGTCGAAGAAGGACGTGGATAAGTACGGTGCCATTACGACGAACTTGAAGCGCCTGGGTCAGACGATCAAGGTTCCGTTTATCCTGCTCGCCCAGTTGAAGCGCGGCTCGTCTGACGCGGATAGCGACGGCGACGGTGGCACTGGTAAGCGCCAGCCAACGCACAATGACTTGTACGGTTCCGCGAAGCCCGGCTACGATTCGGACATTGTGATTACGATGATGCGTGAGGAGAGCGTGGATAACACGATTGGCGACACGATCATGGTAATTACAAAGAGTCGCCGCGCGGGGGCCGGTGCTCGCGCGAGGTGTATTAGTGCGTTGCATTGTTCGCATTTGATTGATCGCGCATCTGAGATCGCTCCCGTGATGAGTAGCGCCCCGTCTGACGAGGACATTGAATACATTACTGGCTTGTCTGAGGAGGAGGGCAGGCGTTTGGAAACGTGTACGGCGTGGATAGTGATGAGCCGACGGGCGCGTCGTTTGATGAACGTCTGCATGGATTGTCAGATGGTGATTCTGGGGAGTTCGGCTACGCGGTGGGCGATTACTCTACGGATGGTGGCGCGGATGATTTCGGTCCGTGGGATGACGGGTTGGATGGTGGCACTGTCGCGTGGGATGATGACGGCGGCGCGTTCTAGCGCGTGTCATGTTGCTAGTTGTGTGGCTTGGCGGGCTGGGTACTGTGAGATTTTGGCACCCGGCCCGCCGCTATGTTATCGTGTAGGTTGTTGGATGAAAATGCGTCCGCGCGTAGCGATTGTTTGCGCGGCATATTCGCACACTTTTGTGGCTCTATTGTTGGAGGTTTTGTTGAAACGAACACCCCTAAAGAAGAAGGCGCGCCGCCGAGCCGGGCGCGTGAACTGGTCCGACGAACTGATGACGTTCGGTCTGCTGGACGACGTGTCGGCGTTGTCTGGCTTGCCTGTGGGTAGTGACGCGTGGATGCGTGAGCGTTTCCGTGGCGACGAGGACGGGTGGGTTGATTGTTTCGCTAGTGCTTACATGCGCGGCGTTGACCCGGTTGCGTCGTATAGGGAGTATTTCTACGTGTACGACGTGGCGATTGCCATGAGTATCGTTAAGCGCCTTTTCCGTTTGCTTGTCGTGGATGGTGGGGAGTGTTCGACGGCTGAGTTTGTGGACGCTGTGGGGCGCGTATTTCAGAAGGGCGCTACTATGAGTGAGCGTCTTGTCCGTATCGAGTTGCGCGAGGGTGGTTTGCTGTGAGTCGTGAGTATGATCGCGAGGACGCAAGTTTCGAGGACTTGCTAGACCCGTATGTTCCAGCGAAGCGGAACCGCGTGAACTAGATGGTATCGTTCAAGGCGAGCGAGGAAGTGCAGAGTCGTATCGTCAATCGACGAAGGGGCTGATGCTTTCAACCATCCGTAAAAACTTGAAGGATTGGGACAGTGAAGCGCGCGGCGTGTGGAAGGGCGCGAACCTTGACGATTTGATCGCGCGCGCCGAAAAAGCGGAGGAAGGCGACCCCGCCGCCAATTTGGACGCGGAAAGTTTGCGCGAATTGCGTGGCGCTGTGCGTTCTCACGTCCGCGATGGGAAGCCACTGCACGTGTGGTTGAGCGGCCCGGAAGGGTGCGGGAAAACATATGTGGCACGCGCCGTGTTGCGTGAGTTCATCATGATGGGGGCTTCTAGTTTGCAGGGCACGTTGGCGCTGCGCGCGAACGAGTTTCTTTCCCTCCCGTCCGAGGGGTTTGACGGTAAGAAGCGCATGGGTGCCGCTATGCGTCGTCTGATGCGCGGCCAGTACAAGACTGTCTTGCTGGATGGTGTTCCTTTCACTGCGCGCAACACTCTCTCATCGCACATGGGGGGACGCTCTCTACGCGTTCTTGGACGCATTGGAGTCCGGCGCTGACTACTCGGTTATCACGTCCGTGAGCCGCGTGGACCGTGTGACGTTGATCGGTGGTAAGAAGGATGCGCGTCTGGTGCGTCTCCATTCCGCGCCGCATGGCATGTCTGTTGATTTTGGTTCCCGACAGTCCGCGCCCGCTGACGATTCACCGACTGTTGGCGAGTCGCAGCGTGATTCTGATGCGTTTACGCGCGGCTTGCTCGGCTAATAGAAAGAACGTATTGACTGTGAGTGTTTTTGGTAAAAAGCGCGATGATTCCGCGTCGAAGTGGCGCGAGTTCACCGCCAATATGCACACGCCCGCGCCGGATGCGGAGCGTAAGCGTCGCGGCGGGAAGGTGCGCCTCGTCGCTCGCCTGGGCGTGTTAACGTGCGCGTTTGGCATCCTATTGGCTGTCCCCGGCCTTGTGGCTGTGAACGCCGCCGTTGGCGTGGGGGATGCGGGGTTGAAGGTGTGGAACGCTATTCCCGCGAGCGTGGACGGCTCTCAGGTTGCGTCGAAGAGTCGCGTGCTGGACCGTGACGGTAACGTGATCGCTGAGCTGTGGGATGAGAACCGCGAGGAGCTTGCGTCTCTCGATCAGGTGAGCGAGTGGGCGCAGACGGCTCTCGTGGACACCGAGGACCAGCGTTTTTGGGAGCATGAGGGGTACGACCCGCATGGTGTTGCTCGCAGCGCCGTGAGCGGCGAGGGCGGCGGTAGTGGTATCACTCAGCAGCTCGTGAAGAATCTGCGTTACTATTCCGCTCAGTCGGATGAGGGGAAGAGTGAGGCGACGGCCGCGACACTCGCGCGTAAGGTGGTGGAGTTGAAGGCGGCTGTCGAGTACGAAAAGCAGCACAGTAAGAGCGAGATTCTTCTCGCCTATTTCAACACGGTCGCTTTCGGTGGCCCGTCTACGTATTCTATCCAGTCGGCGGCGCGCGCGTTTTTTGGCGTGGACGCGTCCGACTTGTCTGCCGGTCAGGCTGCGCTCCTGGTCGGGTCCGTGCAAAACCCGTCCCTCTACAACATGTCTACCGAGGATGGCGCGGAGAGGGCGCGTGAACGTGCTCGCCTCGTCATTGGCCGCATGAAGCAGCTCGGGCACTTGACTGACGATCAGGAGACGGACGCGTTGACGGACGTTGACGCATTTACGCCGGTTGAGAGCGGTGGTGCGGCTGGCGGCTGCTCGTCCAGTAAATACCCGTTCTACTGCGACTACGTAGTGAAGTATATCCTGGGTAGCCCGCGTTATGGCGAGACGGCGGATGATCGTGAGCGCATGTTGTCGGTGGGCGGGTTGACGATTAAGACGTTCCTTGACAGCGCTGCCACTGACGCTGTGGAGGCGCAGTTGCGCGCCGATTTGGGACGACCAATAGGGTGGCTGTTCCCACCGTTGGCGTGGACCCTGGCACTGGCGGCGTGAGCGTGTACGCTGTAAACCGTGACTACGGTTCGGGCGCTGGGGAGACGATGATTAACCTCCCGCTTAACCCCGCTGGTACTGGTTCGACGTTTAAGATGCTCGTGTTGGCTGCCGCGCTGAATAACGGCTACGACACTGGTAGCTTGTCGTTTTCGTCGGCGTGCCCACTGTATCCTGGGCCGGATTACGATAGCCCCGAGGGTGGCATTAACAACAGTGATTCGTGCGCGTTGCAGGGCGGGTTCCTGTCGTACCGTCAAGCTACCGCATACTCGTCGAACACTTGGTTTGCGACGTTGGAAATGCGTATCGGCGTGGATAAGGTGAAGGACTTTGCTGCGTCGGTGGGTATTCCTGCACCTGAGTCGATTTCGTCCCGTTCCCTGTCGTATGGTTTGGGTTCGACTGAGCACTCTCCGGTTGATATGGCTGCGGTGTTTGCGTCGTTTGCTTCCGGTGGCGTGTTTTGCCCGGCTACGCCGGTTCAGTCGGTGACCGGCGTGGACGGCGTGGAGGTTGCGCCGCCGGATGGGTATGACCCGTCTGCCGATGCGTGTCGCCGCGTGTTGTCGCCTCATGCTGCGGCGGTTGTTGCTGACGCGATGCACGCGAACATGGATGGGAGTGTCCCTAGCGCGTTTGGTTTGCGTTATCGTGTGCCGGGGTATGATGTGGCCGCTAAGTCTGGTTCCAATAACGTGCTGAATAGTACGTGGGCGGTTGTGACTGGCGGGTTGGCGTTGTTTTCTAACGTGTATGACCCGGTGAACACTGCTGAGGAGGGCATGGACTTTCATGAGTTTCGTGGTCACGTGGCGAGGTGGAACGATCATGCTGTCGCTCAGAGCGCGGCCTCGTATTTGCCTGGCGTGTTTGCGGCTCATGGGTATTCGCCTGCCGTGTATCAGAGTAGCGATATGACGGCGGCTGACGCTGCTCCGGTGTCGTCTGGTGGCGTGGAGGTTCCGTCGTTGGTGGGGTTGTCTGCTGAGGCGGCTGTTGCTGTTGGTGAGTCGTCGGGGTTGCGTGTGGTTGTTGATCGTGAGCGCTCGTCGTCCGGCGGTGTGCCGTCTGGGTTTGTTGCGTGGCAGAGCGTGGAGGCTGGGTCTCGTCTGTTGGTGGGGTCTCGCAGGGAGGTTGTGGTGCGCTTGTCTGAGTGACGCGCACCCACGATGTGCCCCTACCGTTTGCTGTATGCGCCTCTCGCGGCTTTTCAGCTCCCGCGCGACCGTTTAGGCGTCTGCGGGTGTTTGAGGCTGCGAGAGGCGCTTCTGGCGTTTCGCGCCGGTTCCGGAGACCTCGATCTGGTGAAGTTTTGACTAGACGCGACTATTGACTCTACAGTTGTAGATAGCGCGCTTGTGTGCTCTGTACCCTGACCGGCCTGTCACGAAGAAAGACGAGAGAATCAACCGGACTCAGCGGAAAGTTCAACACTACTGCGCTCCCGTAAGAGGAAACACGAGAGAGGGTGCAACCGTGCGCCCGGAGAAGAGGAAGAATGAAGCTCGTCATTGCAAGTTCTGACCTTGTGAGCGGCATTAAGCACGCCGCACACGAGGTGGGCCGCTCCAAGGATGGGACGCTCTACATGACTGTAGAGAACGGCGCGAAGCCGACCATCACATTCTACGGCAACGGCACGAAGAGCGAGGCTGAGGCTACGCTCCCGCTGTTCAGCCTTGACCCCAAGGGTATGGCTGACGGCGTGATGCGCGTCGCTTTGGATGCCGAAAAGACGCTGGCGCTCGCTGGTCTCATTAGCCGCGCCGACTACACGACGATCACGTACACGGGCGCGGCGTCAGCCGTGCCGCGTTTGGAACAGGATAGTGGCTTGAAGGTCCGTATGGCTGTTCACGCTGCCGCAATGGGCGATAGCCCTATTAGCGCTCGCGCTAAGACGAGGCTGAAAGCCGACAAGCTGACGGCTCCCGCGCCTGCCGCTGTCGTGTCGTCTCTCCTTGCTGCCACTGACGCGGTTGCCTACGCTGATGTCTCTGGCAAGCGGAAGGCGGCGCTGCTCGTTGGCGGCGGTAGGCTCTGTGCGTCGGCTGGGGCGGTAATGGTCTCGCCATGTATTCCAGTAGCGTTGACGTTGAGACCGCCGACACGGATAGCCTATCGTTTACGTGGGCTGAGCGTCCCGCGCTCGCGTGCCCGTCTGAGGGTGAGGTCGTTCTCCTGGGTCGCAAGAGTCACTTGTCTGATAGCTCGTTGGAGGCTTTCGGTTACACTGATGGCCGCTATTCGGCGATTTTTAACGCGGGCGACGATTTTGATGCGCTCGCTAATGGCGCTATCGCTAAGATGATGTCCACGTGGCGCGACGGCCAGGTGGATGTGTGTGACATGCCGCGTTCTCGCGCGTTGACTGGCGCTCTGGTGACTATTCGACGCGCTGATGAGCTGTCGGCTGGCACTGATTCGGCGAACGATATGCGTGTCGTGTTTGATGGGCCGTCTGGTTCGATGACTGTGACGGGCAGGTCTGGCGATGATTCGTCTTATTCGGCCGGTGCTGTTGATGAAAAGGGGACGCGAGTCCTGTCGGGCGACGTTGTGGCGCGTTTCGCCGTTCGCTCCAACCCATCGTCGTTTGACCGTATTGCTGCCGTGGCGGATGGTGCGGGCGACGCGGGCGTGCGCGTGCGCGCCTACAAGGGCGGTAACACCGCTGTTCTTCTCCTGTATCCGCTGTCTACCGTGGTTGATGGTGAGGATAAGCGCATTGTCGAGGGCGACCCGGTTGTTCACATGGTCCAAGACCTTGTGATTGAGTGAGACTCGCTGAGAGTGGGTGGGGCGGGTGTTCGCCTTTTGGTAGCTGCCCGCCCCTGCCGCTCTCGCTGTCTTATTTGCGTCTTTCGTTTTCTGCTCTGTTTGGTACTCTTCTTGTAGGTGTGATTATTCGTGTCTCACGTGGTGCGTGTTCTTCCTTTCGCCATGTCTTTTGTGGCGTGCGTGTGGGTGTGTGTTGTGGGCGTTCGCGGTTCCGGTTGGGAGGGTAAGCGTCAGCGCGTGACGGGCGTTGTTGCCCTGTTGGCGGGGTTGACTGTTAATCTTCTCTTATATGGTGCGGGCGATTCGTGGCTTTCCTTGTCGTTTGCGCCTTTTGTGGCGTGGGGCGCGTTGTGTGGCGTGGAGGATTACTGTAGCCTGCGCGTGCCATACGATTCGCGCGCCATGAACGTGTTGTGTGGCTTGTCGCTGTTGGGTGCCGCGTTGTCGCCGTCCGTTGGCGTGTTCGCCTTGCTGTTGGGTGTTGCTGGTTGGATTGTTGGCGTGTTTTTGGGTGGTTTGCGTGTTCCGTGGCTTGGTGGCGCTGACGCGCTGATGGTGCGGTATTGCCTGGTTGTGTGCGCCCCGCTGTTGGGCGGGGCTGGCGTGGGGGTTCTCGTGTTGGCGTTGTTGTTTACGGTGACGGTGGGCGCGTTGGAGTCGTCGTTGAATGATCGCGGCGGTGTTTTCCCTGCTGGTCCTGCTCTGGTGGTTGCTGGGTTTGTGGCGTGTTTGACGCATTTTATGGTGGCTGCGTCCGCTGCCGCGCGGTAATATTCACGTCTTGTGAGGTGGCGGCGAGTGCGCCACCGTTGATTTTCTTTCGTTTTCTTTGTTTTCTAAGTTGGTGACTTTCCATGTCTGTTGATGTTCCTGTTTTTTCTGACGATGACCCTGTTGTTGAGCCTGTGGTTGACGATTTCGGCGACCCCGTTGACGCTCCCGTGCCCGCATCCGGTGGTGGCGAGTGCGCTTTGTCTGATAGTGAGGCGAAGGAGCTGACGGATGAGATTACTGCGTACATGCGGCGCGCGAGTGAGAAGATTCATGAGCTGGTTGCCCGCGCTCACGCAGGTAAGGCTCATATTGCTCTCGGTTACGCGACGTGGGGTGACTATGTGACGGGTGAGCTGGATATGAGCGTGTCGCGTTCGTACCAGTTGATTAACCTGAACCGCGTCATTACAGTGTTTGATGAGGCTCTTCCCGATGGCGCGTCTGTGGAGTTGACGGAGGCTGTTGCCCGCGACGTTCACAAGGACTTGGATGCTATCGCCGGTCGCATCCGCGAGGAGACGGCGGGGCTAGACGCTGACGATGCCGCCGCTCGCGCGGGTGAGATTGTGGAGGAGGAGCGTTCGCGTATCCGCGATTCTCGCGCGAGTGAGAAGGCGGAGCCTGTGGGCGACTATCCTACGCCGGTTGTCCCCGCTGACGACGTGGTTGATGGCGACGGCTACGTGGGCGTGTCGTCTACCGTGCCGGTTGAGGTTGGCTCCGAGGATGACTGGGAGAACGTGTCGCTTCTTGATGACGCGGCCGATAAGTTGTTGGAGCGTGCAGGCGTTGACCCGGAGACGGGCGAGTACAAGGGTGGGCGCGCCCCGTCGTCTAGTGATCGTTCTAGCGAGTCTAACGGCGGTGACCCGCGCGCCCAGGTGTTGTCGAGTTTCCTTGCTGCCGCTGACATTGTTGATGGTTTGCCGGAGCCGGACATGTTTGCTGTGGCCGCTGATTTCCTTGGCGAGGGGGAGTTCCGGGAATTGCGAGATCGTGTGCTGGCGTGTGCGTCGTGGATGAATCGCGCTGCCGACGCGTTGGGTGACTGACCCGCCCGGTTGCACACTCGTACCCCGCTCGTGGTGAGGTTTTGACTGTCTCGCTGCGGGCGGGGTATTCTTTGTTTCAGATAGTATCTTTCTTTGTTCATTGTCGTCGCTTGTAAGGGGAGTTTTGGATGCCTGGCTTTAGGTTGTGGGAGGGCACGAAATACGAGTGGGTGTATTCGCGTCCCGTGAGCGCTTTCAGCGGTGTCGCGCCTGCTCCTCCCGTGAACACGGGCGCTCCTCTGCCTGCCGCTCCCACCCCTCGCCTCGCCGACACCGGGACACTGTTTGACGGCGGCGCTTCTCCTGTGGACGATGACCCGGCTTCCGTGAGTCCACCTGTCGCGTCGATCAGCCAGACGGGTAAGTTCCTCATTTTTGAGGGCGTGTCGTCGCCTCGCTATGAGCGTGCCATTGGTGAGATTGGTGGCGTAAGACGCAGGGGGTTGTGGCAGACGAGTTTCGCGCGCGTGTTTGACGTTGACGCGGCGAACGAGAAGCTGGCGGCTGACGGCTATCAGCCTATCCAGTTGGGTGAGGATGTGGTGCGCGCTGTGACGCGCCCTATCGCCGGGTATGATGGTGATTTGGATAGCTTGAAGCTGGTGCCTACGTCTGAACTGTTTGGCGACGCACGAGTATTTGTCGAAGAGTCAGGCGAAGGCTGCGGCTGGCCGTAGTCTGCCGGAGCGCCTGTCGGCTATGGGTATTGATAGCCTGTATGACCTGTTGATGCACGTCCCTATTCGTCATGTTGACCGCGCACACCCCATCCCGATTTCTCACATGCTGGATGGGGACCAGGTGACGCTTGTCGGCATCGTCGAGTCGGCAGAACAGAACATTGTACCGTCAAAGAGCACAGGGCGTAGGCCGCGCCAGGATGCGGTTTTCAAGGTGCGCGACGATTTGGGCAGTAGGGTTCGTGTCACGTTCTTTAACCAGCCGTGGTTGGTCAAGCAGTTTTTCCCTGGCGATAGCGTCATTATTACGGGTAAGGTCGGTTTTTACCGGCGCGACAGGGCGATTAGTGGCTCAACGATTGACATGAGCGATAACACGGTGGGCGCGACTCTCGTGCCGGTGTATCCTCAGTCCCAGAAGAACGCGGTGGACTCTTCCACGCTGACGGGTCTCGTCCTTGAATTGTTGGGGCGTATTCGCGGGGTGCGCTCGCCCGGCTACATGCGCCTGTTGTCGCCTGATCGCGCTCCCTTGTCGTTTTATGACGCGATTCGTTTCGTACATTTCCCCGCGTCGAAACAGGTGTTTGAGGACGCCATGTTGACGCTCGCCTACAATGAGCTTGTTCTCTTGGAGGTGTTGCTGCATAGGTTCCGCCGTTTCGATGAGCGTGTGGGCGTGCAGATGAGTGGAGGTGAGCGCGAGGTTGCTCGCTTGCGCGAGTCGTTGCCATTTACGATGACACGCGGCCAGGTCGATGCGACACGCCGCCTGTTGGAGTCTACCGCCGACACGCGTAGCCACGTGTCGCTGTTGATTGGTGACGTGGGTTCCGGTAAGACGTTGACGGCTTCGTTCCCGATTGTTGCCGCTGTCGCGTCTGGCAGGCAGGTCGCGGTTCTTGCGCCGACAGCTATCCTGGCGGAGCAGTTGTATGAGTCTATCCGCGTCTCGTGTGAGCGTGCGGGCGTGTCTGGTCGCGTGGCATTGCTTGATTCCCGGTGGTCGGCGACGAGCGCGGAGCGCAAGCGTTTTAACCGTGACGTGGCTGACGGTGTTATTAGCGTGGCTGTGGGGACGACTGGCCTGTTGCAGAAGTCGGTTCGTTTCCGTGACCTGGGTCTCGTGGTGGTGGATGAGCAGCAGAAGTTTGGCGTGAAGGACAGGTCGCGTCTCGTTGAGGTGTGCGCTAGTGATGGTGTGGCGCGTCCTGACGTGTTGATGATGACGGCGACGCCGATTCCTCGCGCTACCGCGCAAGTGTTGTATGGTGACGTTGAGGTGATTTCTCTGCCGGATAAGCCCGAAGGACGTTTGCCGATTGTGACGAGTTGGGTTCGGCGTAACACGGCCAACGCTATCGAGCCTGATAGCGAGTTTGTGACGCGGGCGTTGTCTGAGATTCGGCTGGGGCGGCGCGTCTTTGTTGTTGCCCCTCACGTGGAGGGTGACGACAAGGGTACGGTCGCGTCTGTGAAGCCCTTGTTTGATGCTTTGTCTAAGGGTGCGTTTAAGGGCGTGCGGTGCGCTATGTTGCATGGGAAGATGCGTAAGGATGACCAGGATAAGGTGATGGCCGCGTTCCGTGACGGCGAGTACGATGTCCTGGTTGCTTCCCCTGTGGTGGAGGTTGGTATTGACGTTCCTGACGCTACGGTGATTGGTGTGTTTAGCGCTGATCGTATTGGTGTGGCGAGTTTGCACCAGATGCGTGGCCGCGTGGGCCGTAATAGTTTCCAGTCTTATTGTTTCCTTGTTGCTGACCCGGATGTGATGTCTGAGCGTGGCGTGAAGCGTTTGGAGGCTTGGTGGCTTCCGATGATGGGGCGGCGTTGGCGTATGAGGATATGGCGATGCGTGGCGGCGGTGACGTGTTTGGTGAGAGCCAGAAGGGGAAGGGTAGGACTCGTTTCTCGAACATTTTGACTCAGGCACCCTTGTTGGGTGACGCGTCGGATGATGCTTCGCGTATTCTTGCTGACGAGACTGTGGGCGAGTTGGCTGTGGCGGCGGCTGTGGAGTTGTATGGCGAGTACAATGGGGATATGCTGTGACCGATGTTGTTCCCGGTTGCGGGGCGGCTATTGTTCTGGCAGTATTTTGGTAATGGAGGGTGACGTTTACTATGGTGACCGATAACGGTAAGGGCGGCGACGGCCAGGTGTCGTTGATGGTGCAGGCGCGCCGTTTTGTGCGCAGGCGTTACCATACGAAGGGAGCGCGTGGTCTTGTTGTGCCACTGGTGGGCGCTGTCGCGTTTGTTACCGTGGGCGTGTTGTTGGACGTGTTTGCTCCCGAGGGGCGCTGGTGGATGTACGCGCGTAGTGTCCCGGCGTTGGGTGGCGGCGTGTGTTTGGCGGTCGCTGTTGGCGTGCTGGGCTTGTTTGGACTGATGTGCGTCGCCGCACGAAGCCGGACGGGTGGGAGCCGTGGAAGAACCGTTTGAGTGTGCGTCAGCGAGCGGCCGCGTGTGTCCTGGGGTTTTCTGTGGCCGCGTTGTTGTCGATGGCGTCTGCCGGGACGTGGGCATACACGCTGGGCGCGTGCGTGATGGTGTGTTACGTGTTGTCGTGCATTCAGTGGGCGTGGCCGACGCGCGCGGAGTCTGACCGTATGGAGTTGGGTATTCGTGATGAGCGGGACGGTCGCGCCCGTGTGGGTGTTGCTCGCACGTTTGATAACGCGGTGAGTGCGGCGAGGAAGCGTCGCAGGCGTAGCCGTTGGTGAGGTTTTGACGGGCGGGCCAGCGTTGTGACATGATGGTTGTGTGCATGTGGCGGCGCTTGTCTGCCCGTTTTGTTTCCTTGTTATGGAAGGTTTGGTGTAGGGGTTGCTTGATCGTGATGCTCAGTTGATGGCTGAGATTAGGGCGATGGCGGAAGAGCTGGATGCGGCTGTGGACGCAGGGTCATTTGAGCAGGTGAATCGTTTGATGCTCAAAGCTGCTCATCTGAATCTGATGTTGGCTGACAGGTCGAACGCGGCTCAGGACGCGTTGCGGAAGGTGACGAGTGAGCATAAGCGCGCGGTCGCTGAGGTGACGTTGCAGGTGCGTGATTTGCCGTCCGCTGACGTGAGGCGCGCGGCTGTGGATAGTGACGCTCGCGTGTGCGAGTTGGATGTTCAGATTTCGGCGTATAAGGCTGCGATTGAGATGTTTAAGACAAGTTCTATGGTCTGTTCGCGCTGCGTTGGATGCGTTGCAGACGGTTGCGAACAATCACCGCGCGGTCATGAAGATCGCGTGACCCGCACCGCCCTTTCGGCTTGCCGCTTACCTGTTGTTTTCTTTCGTGTTTCTTGTGGGGTTTGTTGCCTGATGGTTGATTCTCGCGGTTCCAGCGGTGGCGGCGTGTTGCCTGCGCGTGGTTCGCGTCGCATTGCTGGTGGTTCTCGCGCGGGTGATGGCGCTGTTTTTCTGCGCCTCTTGTTGGCGTGTGGCGTTGTTGTCGCCATTTTGCTGTTCGCGTGGACGCTTGGTGGCGACGAGTCTGAGGGGCGTTATGTTGTTGCTGGCGATTCGATGTCTCCTACTCTTGTGTCTGGGCAGGAGATTGAGGTTGACCCTGACGCGCCGGTTCAGGTCGGTTCTGTGGTGGTGTTTGAGGAGCCGGAGGGGTGGCGTAATCCTGGCCGGGTGGCTGTGAAGCGCGTTGTTGCTGTGGCTGGCGATACGGTGTCGTTGCATGGTGGTGGTTTGTGGGTGAATGGCCGCATGGTGGCGGCGTTGCCTGGGTCGTGCGTGTCTGGCGACGAGGCGACCGTTCCTGACGGTGGCGTGTTTGTTGTGGGCGATAATAGGGCTGTGTCTCGCGATTCGATGACTGTTGCGTGTGGTTCTGGTAGCGTGTTGGATGGTGTTGTGTCGTTGTCGTTTGTTCGCGGAGTTGTGCGCTGACGGTGGCGCGTGGTGCGAGAAGGGGTTTCTGGCGTGTTTTTGAGGCTTGTTGTTGATAAGGATGCGTCGTTTGGCGTGTTCCAGGAGGCGCTGGCGCGCGTTGAGCTGGGCGGCGTCCCGGCGCATTATGTGCGTGACGGTGAGCCGTTGGCTGCGTGCCGCGAGGGCACGCTGTTGGATGGTGGCGACTCGTCGTCGTTGATTGTTCGTCGCGTGCCCGCTGATGATGTGAAGCGTTTTTCTCAGTTTTTTGGTGGGCTGGTTGAGGGTGGGGATGTTGCTCGCGCCGCCGACCCTGGGTTGTTGATTGTGTGTGAGTGCCATCGCACGTCTACGCGTAAGTTGGAGAAGATGGTGCGCGACGCGGGTGGTGACGTTGTTGTCATGCCGAAGCCCGCTCGTGGTCGTAGTGTTGCTGACGAGTTGTTGGATTGTACGGGCTTGTCGGCGGAGGCGAAGCGTTTTCTGCGCGGCTATGCGGGCGAGGACTTTCAGGTTATTGTTCCCGTTCTGTCGCAGATCATGTTGGGTGTTGAGCGCGGCGACCAGCATCGCATTAGTGTCGATAATTTGACTGGCCGTTTGTTGCGTGAGGGGTCGTTGAAGCCGTGGCTGGTGGAGGAGCCTATTTTTCGTGGCGATGGCGCTGAGGCGTTGCGCGTGTGTCGCCGCGTGTTGTCGGGTGGTGTTCACCCGTTGGCGGTTGCGAAGATTTTGGAGAAGATGGGGCCGTTGTCGCGCGCTGCGAGCCTGTTGCAGGTGGGCTGTGAGAGGCGTGAGGTCGCTCAGGTGTTGGGGTTGGATGCGTCGTCGTATCAGTTCCGTGTGTTGTTTGATCGTGCTCGGGCGTTGGGTATGGCGAAGTGTAGGATGTTGTCTGACGTGTCGTCTCAGTTGTCGCGTGGGTTGAAGTCGTCTACGGTTTTTGGTGGCGAGGAGTTGTTACTGTTGTTGGTGCCGTTGATGGCTGATGTGGTTGCTGGTCGCGTGTGTCGGGTTCCGCGTTTTGTTCGCGATTTGCCGGGTAACTAACTGTTGTGTTAGCATAATGTTCAAGTAGGTTGACTGATGCCGCTGGTTTTGTGAGCGGTGTCGGTTATTGATCGTATGAGAGGTGCGCGCCGTTTTGTGGTGCGCGTTTTCCTAGAAGGGGAGTTTTATGTCCGAGTCTGACGTTCATGTTGATGATGTTGAGCTGGATGGTGTGGACGAGGTGACGCAGAGCGCACCCGTTGATGACCGAGCCGATTCCGAAGATCGCGATTCGCCCGTATCGTGGGATGAGATTATGTCCGGCGACGAGTCCGGTTCGAGTTTGGAGCATGATGGCGTTGATGATGGTGACGCTACTGTGGCTCGCGCGAAGCGTAAGCGCACGGTGGCGGCTTTCGCGGTTGCGGGCACCCTGTTGGCTGGAGTGTTGGCGGCTGGCGGCGCGTACTGGTTGGACCATCGTGATGATGTTGCTGTCCCGTCTGCGCCTGCCGCGTTGTCTCAGGGCGTGGACCCGTGTGCGGCTTTCACGTCGGTTCAGCTCTCCTGTAGCGTGGAACAGGTGACCTCGGGCGAGGTGGCGCGCGACATGCTGGTGTCTCAGTCTATTGCGGCTGGTTCTACGGCTGACATGGGAGATACGGTCGTGTTGTCGTATTCGTCTGGTCCCGCGTCGGCGTTTATGCTGACGTGTCGGGCATGACCGTTGAGGAGGCGACGAAGGCGCTGTACGCTGTTGGCGTGTCTGTTGGTGAGGTGCGCCAGGTTGAGGCTGGCACGGTCCCGGTAGGGACTGTGACGGGCGCGTCGGTTGCTGCCGGTTTGGAAGTGTCCAACGGTGATAGCGTCGTGTTGGATGTTGCGTCTGGCCGCGTGAACCTGCCTGATTGGAAGGGTAAGACCCGCGAGTATGTGGAGTCGGATGCGAAGAAGCTCGGCGTTACCGTGTCGTTTAGCGAGCAGGAGAGTGACGGCGCGGCGGGTGTCGTGTTGTCTCAGTCCGTTGCCGCTGGCGAGGTTGATTCCGGTAGCGAGGTGAGCGTCGTGTTGTCGAAGGCGAAGGCTGACCCTGAGTTGGCTATTCCTCATGTGGTGGGATTGTCGGGTAATGACGCGCAGGCTGCGCTCGTGAAGGCGGGTTTTTCGGCTGTGACCGTTGTGACCGTAAAGAACAGCGAGGTGACCTCGGAGCAGGTGACGCACGTTGTTCCCGCTGAGGGGTCTAAGGCTAAGGCTTCTACGCCTGTGACGGTTGTTGTGTCGCAGCCTTACGCGTCTGCGTCGGGTGATCGTCCTCAGTCGAAGTGACATACTTGGGTGCGCCGCTGTGGTTGGGTTTTCGCGTGAGCGTGGTCCCCGGCGGCGCGCCCATTTTCTTGTTGTCTACAGTTAGGAATTGTGTGTGAGTACGAAGAAGAGTAAGAGTCCCCGTCATAGGGGAGAGCGTAAGCGTGGAGCGTCGTCTGGTAATCCGAAGCATCGTGCGCGTGGTTTCTCCATGTCGCGTGCGGGCGGTGTGGCGGCTGTTGCTGCGGCCGCTGTGGCGTTGTGTGTGATGCCTGGTGCGGGCGCTGTTGCGGCGGCGGGCGCTCCGGTTGATACGGCTGACGCGAGGGTGAGTGTTGCGACGAGCGCGGGCGTGAAGTCTTACGATTTTAAGGCTGGCGTATCCCCTGAGTCGTTGGGCGCGTTTTTGGAGTCGAAGGGCGTGGACCCGGCTTTGGTGCGCACGTCTGACTCTAAGGCGGTTGACGAGGGTCAGGTCATTCACGCGGGCGATTCTGTGCGCTTGTATGCGGTAGAGGAGTCGCGCACGGAGAGCGTGGAGGAGGTCCCGTTTGAGACGGAGGTTCTTCCATCTGATGAGTTGTTTGTTGGCGAGACGCGCGTCCAACAGGCGGGCGAGCCGGGTAGTGTGACGAAGGTTTCGACTGTTCGTACTGACCTGTCGAAAGACAAGGGTGTGAACGCGGCTGCCTCTGATGTGTCTGACGCGGATAAGGTGGAGTCTACTGTTTCGTCTACTGTGACGAAGGCTCCTGTCCGTGAGATTGTGTTGGAGGGCACGAAACCGCGTGAGAGTGCGTCCAACACAAGCGGTGACGATTACGGTATCGCTGGTGCAGCTTCCGGCTACACGCTGTCTGATGAGGCGGCAGGTAATCGCGCTGTGCAGTTGGCGATGAGTAAGCTGGGTTCCCCTTACGTGTGGGGCGAGGAGGGTCCGAACGCTTTTGATTGCTCGGGTCTCGTGTGGTGGGTGTACCACGACAAGTTGGGTTACACAAACCTGCCTCGCACGGCGGCTCAGCAGCTCGCTTACGGTAAGCGCGTGAGCGTGAATGACTTGAAGCCGGGCATGTTGCTTGCGTCTCGCACGCACATTGTCATTTACATTGGTGACGGTAAGGTTGTTCACGCGTCCCATCCTGGGGTTGGCGTGACCGTTGATTCGTTGCAGTGGGCGATGGACTATGGGCTTGTCCCCATCGCGTTCTGACAGCGTGTGACGCTGTTGTGGGCGCGCCCCGTGTTTCCGTTTTGTGCGGAGCGCGGGGTGCGCCTATTTTTGCTTGATTTTTCGGGGTTTTCTCGCAGGTATCGTATCGTTTGTGCGCATATTTCTTTATGTGGGGCCGTTTTCTGCGGTTTCTTGTTCCTGTTTTTGTTGAGGAGTTGGTGTGACGGTGACTGTTAAGTTTTCGAGGCGTGCGGCTGTTGCGGGTTCGTTGGCGGCTGCGACGTTGGCGACGGCTGGCGCTTCTGGCGCTGTTAGTGGTGCGCTCGCGGATGGTGCGGGCGATGACGGTGTTTCGGGTGACCCTGGCCGTGTTGGTGGGGTTGACCCTACGGATGAGGATGCGTTGGCTGAGGCGACTGGCAAGGATGTGTCGGCTCTTGATTCTGCGCGTAGTGTTGTTGTTCCTGCGCCGTCGTTTGGTTCTTTTATGACGAGTGGGGGTGATCGTGTTCCAGTTCCTGTCGAGTCGCCTAGCGAGGGTGCGGCTGATGGTGTGGTTGCGGTTGAGCTTGATTCGTCGGGTTTTGATTCTAGTCAGTTGGGTGCGGCGGAAGATCATGCGCCCGGCAATGGTGTTGATGATGGTTCTCAGGGTGGCGTGACTACGCCGGACGCTGAACCGTCCGAGGGCGTTCCCGGTGAGGTTCCAGCGCCACCCACGGACGCCGCCCCGTCTGATGCTCCCACAGCGCCCGCCGAGGGCGCTCACGCTAAGGTTCCGGCGGCTCCGTCCGATACTACACCAGCCGAAGGTGCTACTGGCGAGGTTCCAGCACCACCCCCTGACACTACACCGGCCGATGTTCCTGCCGCGCCGTCTGAGGATGCACCCGGTGAGGCTCCCGTTGCTCCACCCACTGACGCTCACGCAGCGCCGCCCGAGGATGCACCCGGTGAGGCTCCCGTTGCTCCACCCACTGACGCTCACGCAGCGCCGCCCGAGGATGCTCATGATGTGGTTCCGGCGGTTCCCTCTGACGCTGCGCCGTCTGAGATTCCAGCGCCGCCCTCTGCTGACACTCACGCGGCACCGTCTGAGGGTTCTCAGGCTGACGTTCCATCCGCTCACGCTGGCTCCGATCACGCCGCGACGGGTGAGGTTGCGCCGCCCGCACATGCTGGCGTTACGCCCACGGGCAACGTGGAGACACCTGTAGCGCCCTCTGGCGGCGTTTCAGGCTCCCAGGCTACCAAGACAGGGGCGGGAGGCTCCGGGGCGCGTACAGGCGATTCTAGCGCGCACGCCAACGACGCGGCGCGTGGCGGTCAGGGCACTCACGATGGGGCGACCGGACAGGCTGGCAGCAACAACGCTGGTACCGTTGGCGCGAGCGGCGAGCACACCGCTGTCGGCGACAATGGCGCTCCGTCCTTGTCCGCTTCTGACGCGGCCGCGCGCCTCACCGACGCGCAACGAGACTACGATGACGCGAAGGCCGCATACGATTCCGCCGTTAACAGCCGTGCTGACGTTGCGTCGGCTCGCGCGGCTTTGGCCGACGCTGAGCGCGCGGTTTCTGACGCTGAGGCTCGCGTGAGCGCGGCTGAGCGCGATGTTGCGGACGCTGAGGCGGAAGCCTCGCAGGCTGGCACCGTGGATTGGCGCGCGATGGATGAGGGGACTCAGGCTCGCGTGGTGGAGCGTCTGCTTGTGCAGAAGGTGAACGCGTATCGTGCCGACGCTGGGTTGCCTGCTTTGGTGGCGAGCCGCACGTTGGACGGTGAGGCTCAGTCGTGGAGCGCTCACATGGCTGGCGCGCGAGACTTTAATCATGACCCGTCGATGTCGGCGCGTTTGCGTGCGGGCGTGGATGGCGCGCAGTTGAGTGGCGTGGGTGAGAACATTGCTTACGCGATTCGTGGCGACGCGGCGACAGGTAAGACCCCGGAGCAGATCGCCGATTCGCTGTTTGCTCAGTGGAAGGACTCTCCGGCCCACAACCGTAACATGTTGGGCGCGTACACGGTGACGGGCGTGGGTGTGTCGTATGAGGGTGGTCGCGTGTATGCGACTCAGAAGTTCGCGGCGGTGAACAGCAGTCACCGGAATGTTTCTGAAACTGACGTGTCGCGGTTCTATACGGTGGGTGATGCCGCTGGCGCGTTGCGTGTGGACACGTCGGCGTTCGGCCACACACCCACGTCCGGTGGCTCCGGTGACGCGGCGGGAGCTGCCGCGTTTGGGTGGGCTAATCGCGTGGGCGCGACCGTTGCTGACGGCACGTTGGATGGCGTGGCTGTCCCCGCCTCTACTGGCGCGGGTGCGCGCATCGAGTCCGCGCGCAACGCTCTGTCGGCGGCTCGGTCTGACGTGGAGTCGGCTCGCGGCGTTGCGTCTGATGCGAGGACCCGTGTTGCTGCCGCTGAGGGCGCGAATGTTGACGGCGCTTTGCGTGCGTTGAGTGATGCTGAGGCTGCGTTGAGTGTTGCTCGTGCTGACGCGCAAGCCGCCGGTGTGGCGGGTGTCACTCCCGTGTCGGCTGGCGTTCCGTCTCCCGCGTGATATTATTGTTGCGTCCAGTGATCTCGTAGAGAGTGATCTGGGTGACGCTTCCGCTTATGTGGGGCTAATGTAACTTGCTGACGCTATGTGAGTGTTGGCCGTCCTTTTGGATGCGATTAAGACAAGAGAAGATCAGCCGTCGAAAGACAGGTTGGCACTAACCCCCATTGTGGGCGAATGTGAAGAGCTTGATCGCGTAACCGCTAGGGGTTACGTTAGTCTCCGCGTTTGCGGGACGTCTGGTTGCGCGGCCTTTGGCTGCTGCACCGCCCTCAACTGTTTTCGTGCGTTTGCGCTCAGGATACAGGCATTAACAACCTTTGGCGGGTTCTCTCGTCTTGTTGGTTGTTTGCTTGTTTCCTTTGAGTGCCCATGTTGAACAGTTGAGGGTTTCTTTTTGTGGTGTCGGTTTAACTTCTTCGCTGTTATTGTGTTATGATAAGTGCAACGCTAGTAAGAGAGCGGGAAAGGCTTTGGAGGTGATTTCGCCGTATGGGTTCTTATGATGCCGTGAAGGTTCGTCTTGACCCTACGACCAGGCAGGAGCGCCTGATGGCGAGTCATGCCGGGGCTGCTCGGTTCGCTTATAATGCTGGCCTCGCCCACGTGAAAGAAGCGCTGAAAAACGGCGAGCCTGCCGACTGGTCGCACTATGGGTTGCGCCGTTGGTGGAACACGAATAAAGACGCTCTCGCCGTCAACCGTGACACAGGCGAGGTGTGGTGGAGCCAGAACAGCAAGGAAGCATACAGCGGGGCGTTTCGTAGCCTGGCGCAGGGTTTATCGAACTGGTCAAAGTCCCGTAAAGGTCAACGCAAGGGCCGTCGCATCGGGTTCCCCAAGTTCAAGTCGAAGAATACCGTTATGCGGTTCGCGTACTCTACGGGTTTCACGGCTCCCACGGCCAGTGACCCTTACGGGTTGAAACTGCCTCGTATTGGACGCGTTCATTGTATGGAGAATGTGCACGAGCGGGTTGCTGGGGCGCGTCTTATCCGCATAACCGTGTCGCGCAGGGCTGGGCGCTGGTATGCGAGCTTGACGGTGGAACGTGAGTCCGCATCAGCCTCGGTGTCGGAGCCGAAGCTGGGCGCGGTTGGTGTTGATCTTGGTGTGAAACATCTCGCTACTCTCTCGGATGGGGCTGTTATTCCTAACCCTCGCGCCCTGAATAAGGGGTTGAAGGCGTTGCGGAAGGCTCATCGAGCGTTGAGTCGCAAAGTCAGGGGCAGTGCGAGGCGAGAGCAGGCGCGGGAGCGTGTCGCCAGGTTGCACGCCCGCGTGTCGGACGTGAGGGCCGACGCTATCCATAAGGCCACGGCCATGATCGCCCAAAACTACAGCGTCGTGTGCATTGAGGACTTGAACGTCGCTGGAATGATGAAGAATCATCATCTCGCCCGTAGCTTGTCAGACGCCGCGCTCGGTGAGTTTCGCCGCCAGCTCGAATACAAGACCGCACGTTCGGGTGCCGCGTTGCGTGTGGTTGACAGGCGGTTTCCGTCCAGTAAAACATGCTCAAACTGTGGGGTAGTGAAAGCCAAGCTGTCCCTATCCGAGCGAACGTTTAACTGTGACGCGTGCTGTCTGTCTATGGACCGTGATCTGAACGCGGCTATCAATATTCAGGTCGCCGGGAGTGCCCCGGAGACGTTAAATGCGCGTGGAGGGGACGTAAGACGTACCGGCCTAGTGTCGGGCGACGCTGGCCCCTGTGAAGCGCGAACCAAGCAGTCACCCACTGGTGGCGTGAGACTTGGAGCTGGCCTTGGCAACGAGGCCATGCAACCTAGTGTAAACTAGGATTGCAACGGTTTTCTTTTTCTTATGGCCCGTGTTATTGTTGGTTGTAGAGTATTTGTTTGCACCCATCTTGCCGGTGGCGGCGTGGGCGGGGTGCTTTTGTGAAGGGGTTGGTCTCATTTTGGCCGGTTTGCACGTGGAAGGTGAGGGCACTCACCGTCAAGGTAAGCGCAGTTTCGTGAGCGTTGTCCTCATGTTGGTGGCGGCTGCATTGTTTGCGACAGGTGGCGGTATTTTGGTAAATCAAATGTGGTGGAGCGACCATCGCGCGAGCGGTGTCATGAGCCACAATTTGAGCGTGTGGGATGAGGCGCACGCCGACCAGCCAAAGGTGACGACGGTCGCGAGCGCGAAGCATTACGACGACCCGCCCGGCTCCGCTTCTATCCCGCCGGAAGGTAACGCCTACGGTGTGCTGCACGTCCCGTCGTGGGACCATATGCGTATTCCCGCTTCTAGCGGCTACGATCAGGAGACGATTCTTGACAACGGGTGGCTGGGTTTCGACCCGCAGGCAGCGTACCCCGGCACAACTGGTGTCGCCGTTGGGTTTGGTCACCGCCGCACGAACGGGAGCAACCTGTTTGGTATCGACCGTTTCCAGGCTGGCGACCACGTGATTATGGAGACTGAGAGCGCGTGGATTGTGTTCGACTACGCGGACAGTAGCATCATTGAGCCAACGGATGTTGAGGCCGCGTACAGTGCGCCGTCAGGCTACCCGTCTGATGGCCGCTACTTGAACCTTGTCACGTGTACGAGCACGGCTTTCGGCGCATACGGTAACGATCACCGTCATGTGGCGCGTTTCGTCATGTCGTACTGGGTGGACAAGAGCGAGGGTGTTCCCGCCGAGCTGGGAGGAGACAGGTGAGCGAGTTGAGCGTGAACGTTTTGGGTCCGGTTGCGGCTTCTGCCGTGTCGCACGCGCGAGGCCGCGCGTATCGTAGTCATTTGCGTCGCCAGTGGTTGCGCGTGAGTTGCGTGGGCGTTTTCGCGTTCATGTTGGCGCTGGCTGGCACCCTGGTTTGCTACGGGTCGATTGTGTGGAACCAGTCTCACGGGTACAGCGTGCGCGAGGTCGTGTCTGAGAGCATGGTGCCCACCTTGGTGAAGGGGGACGTGGTGCGCGTGGACGCGTCGAAAACGCCCGCCGTGGGTGAGATTGGCACGTATGTGAAGCCGGATGGTCGGACGGTGATTCACCGCGTGGTGGACACGCCGGGGGACTCGTTTATTTTCCGTGGCGACGCTAATAGTGTCGATGACGCTCCGGTTGACGCGTCGGCGGTGACTGGCGCGTATGCTGGTCGTATGGGTCCGCAGTGGTTGTTCCGCGCCTACCAGTCTCGCGTGTTGGCTGGCGTGGCTGTTGGTGGGCTTTTGCTCGCTGGCGTGGGGCGTGTTATGGTGGGTCGTGTGATGAGGCCGCGCAAGAGCGCCCTCACCGTGTAAATGATTCAATCTCACGACAGCGCCTCCGGGTACTGGTCGCGGAGCTTAGGAGGCGCTAACAATGGGCGGTTTTAGGGTTGCTCACCTGTCAGACATTCACCTGGGATACAAGTCTGGTAGGCGCGAAACACCCGATCACGTGAACGTTCGCGTCCAAGACGGCTACACCCTCTTGCACGCCATCGTCACCGACGTAATCAACGAGGGCGTGGACGCGGTTGTTATCGCTGGTGACATGTTTCACTCACCGCGCCCGGACATGCGAACAATTTGCGTGGCGCAGGATGAGCTTCGCAGGTTCGCCGACGCGAACATTCCCGTCTACCTGCTGGCCGGTAATCATGAGGCGGTGGATAGCGCGAGCGAAATTGCGTCGTCTCGCGTGCTCCACGACCCTGACAGGCGCATTTACAGTATTATCGACCCTTACGCGTCGTTTGAGATGACGGACGGTCTCATGTTGCACATGGTGTCTCATCACATGTATATGGGGCAGGCGGACACGATGGGGCGCGTCGCCGCCACGCCCGGCGCGGTCAATATTTTTACGACGCATGGCGGTGTGATTGACCCGATCATGAAGATGCGTTTGCGGGCGCAGCAGTCGCCGCGTGAGATCGTCATTCCCGATCATTTGTTGTCGCAGAACGCGTGGAGCGCAGTCATGTTGGGGCACATTCACGAGCGTAGCACCGTTCAGGATAGTGCCGGTAACAGCGTCTACTACAACGGGTCCGTGTTGCGTCGTGGGTTCTCTGACCAGGATAACGGTGAGGGCAGGGGGTGGACGATGTGGACTATTTACCCGGATGGGTCGGCGTCGTATGAGGCGCGTTCTCTGCCTCAGCGCCCGCAGTATGATTTTGCGCCCATTGACGCGTCTGGTTTGTCTGCCGCACAGGTTACGGACCTTATTGTGGAGAATCTTCGCTCCACACAGGTGCGCGAGAGTGGCTTGTTTGTGTGGGAGGATGCGCCTATTCTCAGGCAGCGTGTTACTGGCATCACGTCGGCGCAGTATTCGGGGTTGGATACGCGCCTGATTGGTGACGAGGCGACTCACGCGTTGTCGTGGAAGCTGGAACCGTTGTTTGTGTCCGCGTCCACGCCCACAGTATCACCCTCCGATGGGGAGGGTGGCGAGTCTGCGCGTGTGGCTGTTCCGTTTGAGCAGTGGTGTGCGACGAGTGAAGCGCTGGATGCTGTGCCGGAGGGGCAGCGTGGTCTCGTGTTGGGGCGCGCCGAGGAGTTCATTAGGTTTGGCCGTGATGCTTCTTACGTGGTGTCCGAGTAGTGGCGCGCCCTGTTTGTCGCGCTTGTTTGTTTTCTTATGAAAGGTGTCTTTAATGTCTGTGTTCTTGCGTGAGATTGCTGGTACGGTGCGTCGTCACGCTCTGGTGTTGGCGCTTGCGGTGTCTGCTGGTGTCCTGTTGTCGGGTGGTGCGGCGTTGTCGGGGAGCGCATTGTGGTGGGTTCCGGCGCTTCTTGCGGCGGGCTTGGCTCTGGGGTTCGTGTTGCAGGCGAACGTTCCTGTTGTGTTTAAGAGTGCCGCTGTCCTCGTGTTGCTGTTGGTGTTGTCTGCGTCCGCGTCGATGACCGCCGTTTACGGTGCCGGTTTGGGCGGCGTTGTGTGGTCGTGTTCTCTCCTACTGTTGGCGTCTCGTGTTTGACGTACTCGTATGTGGTGTTCGCGTCGCGTAGCCGTTGGGGAGCGTTGGCTGTTGCTCTCGTGGTTGATTATGCGGTGACTTTGCTTGTGGCTGGTTTTTCTGGGTGGTCGTTGACTGGTAGTTCCCTTGTGGGGCTTGTAGCCGGTTTCAGCGTGTTCACGCTTTTGTTCCGCCCACGTTCCGCGAAGCGCGCCTACGAGGGCATGGACGTGAATTACATGGGCGAGCGTGAGCTTGCCGCGATTGTGGGTAACGTGGAGGCTGCGGGCGGTAGCGCAGTCGCTCACGTGACGAACAAGGCGCGCAATAAGGGCGGCGTGGTCGCGTATCGCGATTACGGGTTTTACGTGTACCCGGTGAGCATTAACGATAGGTTCGCTATCGGTGGCCGCCGTATGGGGGCGAAGGGTGAGCGCGTGTCGTATCAGGGCCGCGACATTTCGGGGTTTGTTGAGCGCGTGCTGGTTGATAACGTTCGCCGCGTGGACAAGAACGCCCCTCTCGCGTTGGTGTTGTTGGACTTGAATCGTCGCGGGTCTCGTAAGCCGATGCTGTTTTCGGTGAATAGGCCGGACTCGCGGCGCGTTCTGCCGGTTTTCTCTGTTCCGGTTTCTGCGTCTGATTTGCGTAGCGGCAAGGTTGATTTGCTGCGCGTGTTGGAGGATGCGGCGCAGCGTGAGGGGCTTCCCGCCTTGTCGAATCATGACCGTAAGATTCTTGACGGTTTGGGTTCCGTGGATGATGACGATAAGGTGGACGCATGATCGAATTTTCTTCCCTCCACAACCATTCTGAGGACGGCAGTCAGCTTGACGGGTTTTCTCCCGTCGAGGAGTATGTGGCGGCAGCATCAAGGCTTGGGCATCGTGCAGTTGGCTTGACTGACCACGGCGGCATGAACGGCCTGAATCGACTGATTACCGCCGCGAACAGGGCAGGCATTATCCCGGTGCCGGGGTGTGAGCTGTATATGGCTCCCGATAACCCGTTGGGCGCGCGCGTTCAGGAGCGCGTGTTCTACGCTGGCGGCGGTGAGGGGGACGTGTCGTCTCGCGGCGCGTACACGCACTTGACGGTGTGGGCGTACAACGACGATGGCGTGCGTAACTTGTACAAGTTGAGCGAGTGGGGGTCTCGTGAAGAGCATCGCGTGACGAAGCATCCGCGTCTTGACGTGGACATTTTGGAGCAGCACAACAGTGGCCTCATTGTGTCTACGGGGTGCCCATCGTCCGAGTTGAATACGCGCCTCGCTTTGGGACAGGTGGACGCGGCAGTCAAGTACCTGGACCGTATGGTTGAGATTTTCGGCGACCGCATTTTCTTTGAGGTCATGTTTCATGACATGGCGTTGGAAAAGCAACTCATCCGCGCGCAAATGCGTTTGCGCTCCCAGCTAGATGGACGCTACAGTAAGGACGTTCTGCGCTTGTTGGCGACAAACGACGCACACTACACGCGGCCCGAACAGGCCGTTGGACACGAGCAAATGCTGTGCATGAACACCGGGTCATCCATGTACGACAAAACACTGGACGAGGGCGGCACGAGGTTCGCGTTCAACGGCAACGGCTACTACATGAAAACCGCCGACGAAATGTACGCCGCCCTGCGCAGCGGCGGGTTCAGCGACGACGACGCGAAAGCGGCCCTCACTGGCACGAGCGTTATCGCTGAAATGTGCGAGGGTGGGTTCAGCGTGGTCGAGTACGACCAGCACCGCAGGCCGAGCATCGACCTGGGCTGCGAGGACGAGACAGCATATTTGGAGCGTATTGCCCGCGAGGGCATTAAAGTCCGCTACCCGCGCGCAACCGACGAGGAGCTGCGTGTCATTGACGAGCGTATCCGCGAGGAAATGGCTGTCATTTCCGATGGCGGTTTCGAGCAATACTTCCTCATCATTCAGCACGTGGTCGAGTACGCTAACCGCAATTTTAGTGTCCGCGACAAGCACGGGAATACTCTCATGTATGCGGTTGGGTGGGGGCGCGGTAGCGCTCCCGGTAGTCTCGTCCTCTACCTGATTGGAGGCACCAACGTGGACCCCATCAAGTACGGTCTGCTTTTTGAGCGTTTCTTGTCCGACGGTCGAGGCAACGTATCAGAGGTTGTCGTGGGTGAGCGCGCGTGGCTTGTCCCGTCGGCCGCTATGATTTTGTTGGAGGATGGGACGCGCAAGCGGTGCATGGACCTCGTGTTCAAGGGTGACAAGTTGGGGCGTGAGCCGGACGTGTTGGACGATCACGCTTTCGACGCGTATCCGATTGTTGGCGAAGATATTGCCGCCTAACCTTTGAGCACGTGGCGCAATCACGAGCAACCGACCACAAAACGCACCCAGTGGTGCAGAAAGACGTTAACGAGCAAATGACAGCAAAGAAAACAACCAGCAACCCCGCCAGCGGCGCGCCCGTGGATGGCAGCAAGGTCACCGATTTGACGACGGCGTATAGGCCGCGCACGTTCGATGAGGTTGTCGGCCAAGACGCGACAGTGAAGGGCGTGCGCGCGTATGTGGCGAAAGCTAGGGCCGCTCACGCGGCTGGGAGCACAAACTACCCTCATGCCCTCTTGTTTAGCGGAGAGTCTGGGTGCGGTAAGACGACGCTCGCCTATATCGTGGCGCGCGCCCTCGTGTGCGAGAACATTCAGCCCGGCTACAACCCGTGCGGCGAGTGCGACTCGTGTGTAGCTGTCTACGACTATGAGACGGACGAGAGTAACCCGTTGTGCGCGAAGCGCGTAGTTGCGTCCGAAGGTGTGGCGAACATGTCCGCTATCGGAGATTTGATTAGTTACACGTCTGTCAGATCACCACTGCCGTCCGGGTTGAAGATCGTCATTATTGACGAGTGCCACGGCATGAGTGCGCAGGCTCAGGGCAAATTGTTGGGCGAGTTGGAGGATGGGAACAAGGCTCGCGCTAAGGGCACGATTTGGATGTTCTGCACGACAGAACCGAAGAAGGTACTGCCTACGATCATGAGCCGTACGACACAGTACGCTATCAAGGGCGTGTCGGACGAGAAGATGTCACCTCTGTTGCGTCGCGTGGCCGAGCAGGCGGGCGTGACGGTGGACGATCAGATGGTGGATACCGCCGTGTTTTATGGCGGCGGTAGTATTCGTAGCGCGTTGCAGTATTTGGGGCAGTTGGCGGATGGTTTGCCGCTCGCGTTGCCGAAGTCGCTTGATTTGTTTGAGGCGATTTTGCGCGGCGACATGCGCACAGCCGTTAACGTGTACGCTGAGGATGAGGCTGGCGGTTTTGAGCTTTCTAAGCGTTTGCATAGCCATTTCGTTCAGGCGCGCAACTATTTCCTAGAATTGAATGATAAGGTTCCCGTCGAGGAACGTCAGCATAAGCCTCCGATTTACGATCAGGCGCTCTTGCGCAGTGGCCTGGTTGGGCTTGAACCACTGCTGGATTGCACGTGCATGTTGTCGTCTGCTCTACTTGATTACATGAAAACCGGATACGGCGGGGCACTAGATGATGTTGTGACGACTGGGTTGATTCGTTCGTTGGGTGAGGCGCGTAAGAGCGCTGCTCAGCGTCGCGCGAAGGCCGCCGAGTCGGGGTCTCGCCCCGTGTCAGGCAAGTAGTTAGCGGTCACCTGTAGCTTGCCGTCCGCCAACGTTTCCGTGTTTCTGCGGGGCGTTGGCGGCGGCTTGCTTTCTAGTACGACGCGTGTTATTTTTCTGTTAGATATGTAAGAATTGTTGAGTGCGGCCGCGTTTTTAACTGGCTGCATGATGGTGTGAGGGGTTTCCTGTATGGGTATGGTCGTTGATAGCATCAGCTATCACAAGATTGGTTCGCCGCCGGACGTGGACACGGACTTCCCGGAGGCAGTTCGCGATGCCATTTACTACGATTACCTTGTGGGCGAGTGGGGGCGCGAGAACGTTGCTCACGTAACTACGCTGGGTACCATTCAGGCGAAGAAGGCCATTGACGCGGCTGCGAAAAACTACCGTATTAGTGTGGCCGAGGCGACTGCCGCGAAGAAGCTGCTGCCCGACAAGATGGATGGCACACTCGCCGATTTGCTTGCATCTAACAGTGAGGTGAGCGCACAGTTCGACAGGCTGAAAGAACGCAACCCGCGCTGGGAGGACGCGCTGAAAGCTGCCGTCCAGTTGGAAGGGCATGTCAACCAGTATGGTGTTCACGCGGGCGCTGTCATCATCTCGAACGACTCGCTTGTGAATCACTCTCCCGTGCGGTGGAACCGTCAGGGTGAGCGCATGGACATGGTGTTGCAATACACGTACCAGGAGTGTGAGGCTCTGGGTCTCATTAAGTATGACTTCCTGGGGTTGGATACTCTCGGCATTTTGCAGGATGCGGTTCGTTACGTGTTGGACAGTAACGACGGTGAGGGTCCGAATCTTGTTGCGCTCGCTGAGGGGGACATGGATGATGAGCGCGTGTATCGTGAGATTTTCCAGCCCGCTCACACGATTGGCGTGTTCCAGTTTGGCACGTCGGATAATATGCGTGAATTGTTGCGCGCTATGAAGCCAACGTGTTTTGCTGACTTGACTGCCGCTACCGCGTTGTGCCGTCCTGGTCCGATGGAGAAGAACACGCATTTCATGTATGCGGACAGGAAGAATGGGCGCGCACCTATTGAGCCTATCCACAAGGATTTTGTTGGGTCTCCGTTGGAAGAGATTTTGGGTCCGACGTTTGGTTTGCCCGTGTACCAGGAGCAGGCTATGCGCGCGTCTCGTGCTTTGTCTGGGTTCAGCGCGCGTGACGCTGACGTGCTGCGTAAGGCGATGGGCAAGAAGAAGGCCGATGTAATGGAGTCGCTGCGCGTCAAGTTCATTGACGGCGGCATTAGCAACGGTTACAGCCGCGAGGCCATGAGCGCGTTGTGGGAGTATTTGGCTGCGTTCTCTGGCTACAGTTTCAACTATTCTCATTCCGTCGCCTACACGATTAACAGCTACCAGTGCGCGTGGATGAAATGCTACCACCCTGTTGAGTTCATGAGCGCGCTACTTCATTCCGCGTTGAAAACAGGAAGTAAGAAGAGCGCCGACAAGGATAAGCTGCGCATTTACTTGGCCGAGTGTAAGCGTATGGGTATTCGTGTGCTCGCCCCGGACGTGAACAAGGCGAGCGTGGCTGTTACGCCTGACGCGGCTAACCGCACGATCTACTACGGCCTTGCCGACGTGGGTAACGTCGGCGTTGATGAGGCTGAGGCGATTATACGCGAGCGCGATAATGGGGCGTTTACTGGCGACGATTTGGACCAGACGATGCTGCGCGTGCGGGCGTGTGGCGTGAGGTCGCGCGCGGCTGTGGCGCTGGCGAGTGTTGGCGGCTTCGATAGCGTGCGCCCTAATCGTGGTGCCGTGTTGACTGCGGTGGAGTCCGCGTGGTCTGCGTCTCGTCGGACAGTTGATAATGCTGCCGCGTTTGGTGGCGGCGGCGACCTGTTTAGCGCGTTTATGCCGGGTGAGGTGCCGGACCCCTACGCTGACATTGCTGACGTGTCGTTTATTGATCGTTTGCGCGGCGAGTACGAGTTCATGAATACATTTGTGTCAGGTTTTCCAACTGATCGCGTGGGTGAGGGGTTCGCTACGCCCGGCGCATTGGAGAGGCGTTCTGGCCGGTGGTTTGACGCGTTGTTCACTGTAACGAACATGGTGGAGAAGGGTTCTAAAGACTCTAAATACATGCTGTACACGATCAGTGACGGTACGAGTACGCTGGCGGTTCGTGAAAGTGACGCCATGAAGCGGCAGGCGCGCAAGTTGGAGATGATGCTGGGGTTCCGCGAGTCTTTTAAGGCTGGTGGTCCGCAGGGGTTTGTGAGGTCTCTCGATCATACTGACCGTCTGATTTTGGCTGACATGTTGCTGGTTCCGATGCCGCGTTTGGAGATTGGGCGCGTGTATTGGGGCAGGTTCAATGTTGTGCGCGGGTGGGGCGATAACGCTGAGCCGCGCGTGGTGCTGTCGTCGTATGATGAAGTGCCATTGAGTGCCGATGGTTCGTATGCGCATCGTTTGGTGACTGTGCGGGGCGAGTCGGGTGTGCCGTCCCCGTTGCCGTCTGGTGGCGGTCATGATTTGTGGACTGCGAGTGTTGTTCGTGGACCTCGCGCTGTGAATACTGTGGCTGGCGTGTCGTTCCGTGATTTGTCTGGCGGTGACGTGATGTTTGAGCTGTTGTATTCGGCGTTGTTTGCGTGTGGGTTTGAGGCTGCGCGCGTGTTGAGCGAGTGTGGTCACTTGGAGGCGGCTCCGGTGAAGCGCCCTGTGAGTGTTCGCGTTCCGCGTGAGATGCAGGTTCCGTCGGTTGCTGAGTCGTTTTCGTCCTCGTCTGCGCGCGTGTTGCGTGAGGGGCTGGGTGTTGTTCCGGTGTCGTCGTTGATGGTTCCGGTTGGTGCGTCTATTCCTGACTTGCCGTCGGATGATTTCTTGGCTGGTTTTGAGCGGTCTGCGTTTGATCGCGGTAAGTATTCGCGTAAGCAGTGAGAGTGGGAGAAGGGGGTTAGCTGTGGGTCTTGTTCGCGGCCGTGTGGGTGTTGATGGTCGGAGTTTGGGGGATGCGCCTATTCCGGGTGTGCGCTCGCGGTCTGGTATTTCTAGTTCTCCTGCGACAGACGGCGACGCTTCTACACGTGTAGACAGTCCGGTGGAGGATTGGGCGACTGGCGACGACGCGTTCAACGATTGGGCGGACGAGTCTTACGTTGACGACACCGACACGTGGGGCGAGAGCGACCCCGTAGATGACACCTTGGGTGAGCCTCCCGCCGACGATAACTCTTTCCATGTTGATGGAGAGCCGAGCGAGACCGCGCCCGCCCTTGGCGATGCAAACGGTGGCACCGCCGCCGACGCGGCCTCGTCTACAGGCGATGAGGCCGTGAGCGCGCCCGAGAACGCCTCAGATGAGCCTGTGGCGGGCGAACGCGCCTCTTTTGGCACCTGGGTTCGTTCCGTCGCTTCTCGGGCCGCTATGGGCCGTTTGGGAGTGTTTTTAATCCGGTTGCGCGTTTCCGTGAGCTGTCGGAGAAGGATGCGGGCGCGCGTTCCACTGTGTCTGGCGAGCGTGGCAGTGACACGAGCCGAGCGGCCTCGCCTGTTGACGAGCAGCCGCTCGTGGACGATAACAGCGTTGGCGATGACGACCGCGATGTTGACGAGCTGAACGGCGAAGGCGACGGGTTGGAAATTGGCGACGACGGCTTGGACGCTGACGGTGACGATTCGGACGCGCTGGACGATGATGGCGAGGGTGCGCTGAGCGACGACGGTGACGCGCCTGACGATGAGGGCGCATCATCGCGGCCCGCCGCCTCGCGCAACAAGGGCAGTTCTGGTCGCCGTTCTGGGAGCTTGCCGCGCGCGGTGGGCGCGGTTGTCGCGTTGTGTCGCCGCGTCCTGGGTGTCTTGTTGTGGCCGCTACGGTTTGTGTCGCGTCTTGTTTCGCGTCTGGTTGCGCGCCCGTTGTCGTTTGTGGTGCGCTTGTTGTCTCGCGTCCCTGTTGTTGGGCGAGTGTTCCGCTTGGTTTCTTCTGTGCCGAGGCGTGTTCGTCGCCTGTTGCGCGCTCTCGTGTGGGCGGCTTTGCTGTGTGGTGTTCTGTTTGTGTTCGGGTGGCGTCCTCCGTTTGTGCCTGTTTCTTCTGGCGTGGCGGGTGTTGATTTGCCGGATAGTGGGCATTTGAGCGTGTCGGTGTGGCGTGTGGACGGCGAGACGGTGAACGTTCATGTGGTGAATGATGGTGAGACTGTGGTTGAGGGCGAGAGTGTGGAGGTTCGCGCGTCTGCGTGGGTTCCGTTGTCCCGTTTGCCGTGGAGTCTCGTCACCCGTACCGATGGGGGGTCTTGCTTGGTGGATATTGATGTTGTAGATGTTGAGGATGCGGCTGATTTCGTTGCTTCTTGCCCGACTGTGGGTGGGATTGGCGAGTCGGTTGTTCCCGTTGGTTCGAGTTTCGGCGAGTAATGTTGTTGGGCGCGTTGGCGCTGGATTGGACGTGTTGAGTTGAGTGTGTATGTGACGAACAGTGCGAAGGGGCATCGTGCGGCTGACGCTGTGGAGCGTTTGCTGCGGGAGTCTGACGGCGGTAACTCTGGTCGCCGCGTGTTTGGTGCTGCCGGTGCCGCCGCGTCACATTACCAGGATGGCGCGTTGAAGGGCGGCGCGGACCAGGCATATGTGTCTGCGTGGAGGGGCGCGTGCGAGGCGACCGGCGAATCGTTGAGCAAGTGGGCGCGTTCGCGTGAGGACGCGTGCCTGGTGGAGAGCGTGCGGTTGAAGCCCGGCAAGGACGTGTCTTTCGTTGGCGCCCCTGATTTTCATGGTGTGGACCCGCATTGGGGTGTGGACCATGTGTTGATTGTTGGTTCTGCCGTGTTTTACATTGATTCGCGCCCGTGGTCGAAGAGGGCGGCGTATAAGTGGGTGGACGGCGTGCTCATGTCTGGTAAGGATGAGGCTGATGAGCCGATGCCGTTTGTGGTGGCGAACGCTGAGGCTTTCGGTGGCGTGATGCCGGATGATTATGTGCGCACTCAGATCGTTCACTGTCCGAGCGAGAAGTTTAGTGTGGTGGCGCATGAGCGCGCATGGTTTGAGGCTCCCGTTCAGGTGTGCGATAGTGAGCGGTTCATTAAGCGCGTGACGATGCTGGTTGACGAGCAGTTGTCAGAGTATCAGAAGGGTTTTCTTGACGCGGCCGTTGTCGCTAAGTATGCGGTGCGTGCGACGAAGCCTTACGATAAGTTCGCGAAATTGAGGATGAAGCTGTGAGCGGCGCACTCGCCATCACTGTTGTTCCGCCGTCCGATAATAGTAGCGCGTTGGGACGTAAGATATACGCCTTGTTGGTGGGTGGTCGCCGGTATTTTGGGAGCGCGGGCGCGTCGTTGACGCAGGTTCTTGACAACCCTGAGCAGGATAGCGGGTTTGGTCGCAGCGTGGTTCAGGTGGGGTTGGATGCTGAGCGTTCTACGTCGCAGTTGATTCGCCGATGGATGGCGGACAAGCCTGACGTGGTGTTGTGCGATAGCGTGCATGTTCGCGGATACGGCGGCAACAACGAGGATGGGGACACGGACCACGTGCTGTTGTGTGGTCGTAGCGTGTTGTTGGTGGATACGAAGCGGTGGAAGTCTCGCCGTAAGTATTCGTTCAGCGAGTCTGGCGCGGTGTTGAGGTCTGGGCGCGCGTTTGCTGGCGGACGGCTGGGGATGCGTGGTGCGCTTGGTATTTGGCGTCGTCACATGCCGGGTTGCAGGGTTGATGGCGTAGTGTGCGTGAATAGTGAGCGCGTTTTTGTCGTGTATGATCGCGTGTGGAAGCGTCAGCCGTTCAGGCTTGTGACGGTGGAGCGCCTTGTTGAGCAGTTGGATTACTGGTATGGGCGCGCTGATCGTGGCCGCGTGGAGTGTGATGTGGTGGCGCGCGTGGCGGCTATGTGTGTGAAGCCGTATGACGCGGTGCGCGTGTTGTTTGGTGGGTCGCCTCGGGAGATTGGCCTCGTGTAGTGGCCGCGCATTGTCGTTTCTTGCGGGAGTGTGGGACGCTTTTGTGTGCGCTCTGATATTATCGTGTTGTTATTGAGTTTGTTTCGGTGACGTGAAGGAGTCATTGTGAGTTTCATTGTGCAGGACCGCGAGAAGGCCGAGCTGATCGCTGAGCGTTTGCAGGCGGTTCAGCTTTTCGGTAGCTCGTTCCAGTTGACGGTCGAGCAGTACGTTGAGGGCGTGAACGCCGAGCAGATTGGTGGGGGTATTCTCCCGGATTTGCCGGAGCTGATCGACGCCGCTTATCGTGACGTGAAGTTTAATGCGCGCACGGGCAAGTTCGAGTTTGTTCCAGAGGGCGTTATTCTCGCGGAAGAGGCCGAGCGTGGCGTGAAGGCTCTCATTGAGGAGCTGAACGTGCGTGCTGACATTATCATGCTACAGGGTATGGCGCGTGTCGCCGAGAGCGAGGGTCGTATTGAGCGCGATAGCCTGTTGGCTATCAATGACGCGTTGGAGCTGGTGGACATTTACCAGGAGGACGGTTCTGACCAGATTAGCCTGGGCGAGAAGGTTGTTCGTGGCGGTCGCCGTTTGAGCAAGTCTCAGTCGAGCAAGGGTCGCCCGGTCGCTGAGGCTGCGCTTATCGAGCTGTCGTCTGCGCCTGACCTGTTTGGTGATGGCACGATCACATTGCGTGCTGGCGACCTGATGGACTACGACACCTCGTTTGTCGAGCTGGTGCGTGAGGCGTTGAGCGAGTGATCGCGTGAGCTGGCCGCTTGTTGGTGGTTAGTGTAAGGGGCGCGTCCTGGTTTCTGGCTTGTATGGCCGGAACGTTGGGCGCGCCCCCTCGTGTTTGTTTTTGTCGGCGTTTCCGGCTATTTGTCGGATAGTTCCTATCTTTTCCGTTCCCCGGTGGTTTTCGTTTCGGGGCATGTTGGTTTGGTGGTGTGTGTTTGTGAAGCTGTTGTCTGCGCGTCGCGTGGAGCCGGTTCCGTCGCGGTGTATTGAGGTTGATTCCCCTCGTCGTTTGTTTACGGCTGGTCGAGGCGATAACGCGTTTGTGTCGCACAATTCGGTGACTCAGCGTACTATCGTGTTTGCGACGATTCTGCGTTCTGACAAGTATCGTTTCCTTGGTGTGGATATGAAGCGCGTGGAGTTGAGTGCATATCGCAAGTATTCGCACGCTGTTCTTGGTGTTGCGACCGACCTGCCGGATGCGACGACGACTATCCAGTTTGGTGTGCGTACCATGATGGAGCGTTACGAGGAGATGGAGCATATCGGTGCGACGGATTATTTCGGCACCGACGATCATGGTCCGGCGCTGTTGATTATGGTGGACGAGTGGGCGCAGTTGACGGGTAAAGAGGCTGGCAGCGGCGATGATGCGAAGGACCGTCAGCAGTTGAAGGATGAGATTGTTGGTAATGTACAGCAGATCACGCAGCTTGGCCGCGCCGCTGGCGTCATCATGATTGTGGCTACGCAGGAGCCTCGCGGCGACATTCTGCCGAAGGTTATTACCGGCAACTTGGCGGCTCGTGTTCAGCAGGGGCGTGTGCGTCAGACGGTGACTCAGATGATTTTGGACGATCAGGCGATTGAGGGTGCGCGCGTTTCCGCGTCTCCGAAGGGGCGCGCGTTCGTGGCGGCGCACGGTAACCGTATTGGTCACATGCAATCGTTTTTTGCGGACCCGTCGTGGCTGGATGAGGTGTTGGCTTCTATGGGTAAAAACCCGGATGGTACGCCGTTGGATGGTTCCGCGTCGGTTGAGGGTGGTGCGGCGGAACCGCAGCCTATTCTTGGTGGCGGTGAGCGTGAGGAAAAGTATGACCCGTTGAGCGATTTTGATGCGGACATGGACGCGTTGATCGGGCTGGGCGAGGATGAAGATTTTTAGTGTCTGATTACGGTTGTGCGGTGGGCGCGTTCACACAGTGGCGTGTCAGGTTCGCCTAGTGGATGCCCCTCCCGCGCGTAGCGTATGCCCGCGTGTTCGACGCTCGTGGCGCGGGAGCGGGGCTTCTGCGCGTGTTGGTGGCGGCTTGACTGTCCGCTTGCGTGGCTGCTATCGTTATGTTATAGGAGAGTGTTTACCCCTGTTCGTTGGGTGTTTCGTTGTTTGGCGTGCGGGGTTGGTTGAAAGGGTTGATGGGGTTGTATTCTGGTGAACCGCTCATTGAGGTGAGCCGTGACGGCGTGGGCATTTTGTCCGATAGCGTATTGCGGAAGATTGACTGCAAGGGTGCGCGCGGCGAGAAAACGATTAGCGCGACGTTGATGACGGCACTAGAGGGGTGCCGCGCTAGTTGGGTGGTGGGTAATCTCGTGTTCCCGGAGGCTATCGAGGAGCCTGCCGATAACGCGAAGAGGCGCGGCTCGCTGTTCCATAAGGTGATGGAGGACTTTTATCGCCTCGCACCGGAAGAACGTAATGGACAAACGTTGCGTGAGACGGCCGTGAACGTGTTGGAGAGCGACGAGTTTAAGGACTTTCAGGACAATACTGATGCTCTCAGGTGGCTTGATGAGGCTGTGCGCGGATACCTGAATGTTGACCGTGACCCTCGCCGCGTCAACATTGCCGAGTGGACGACGGACTGGGGGCGCACCGTCCCCGGTTTGGAAGTGGCGGTGTCGTGGAAGCCGGAGGGCGTGAAGCGCAAGTGTTTCGGTTACATCGACCGCTTGCAGGAGTGGCAGGGCAAACTGTTCATCGAGGACTACAAGACGAGTAAGAGCGCGAAGCGGTACAAGTTCGACCCGGCGCGCCCTGACGCTGACCCTGAGCACGGTTTGGGTGGCGCTCGCCAGCAGGCGTTTTACACGCTGATGGTCGAGCAGGCTGAGCGTGAGCGTGGTTCTGGTCGCCCAGTTGCGGCTGCGCGCCTGATCTTCCCTCTCGCTGACGGTGGCGTGAGCGTGAAGGTGGAGGATATTCACCATCCTGGGTTCCGGGAGAAGGTTGTGCAGGATGTTCGTGCGACTGATGAGCGGATGGATGACCTGCATAGGAGCGAGTTCGCGGAGTTTAAGCCTGGCGTGTTGTGTGCGTGGTGTCCGCTGGTGAAGTTGTGTCCGGCGGCGGCTGGTTTGGAGTCGCGTTTTACGGCTGAGAAGTTCGTGAAGGCGCGTGAGGGTCAGCCTGAGTTCGCGGATTATGGGTCTGCGATTGTTCGCGGACGGTAAGCGCGCATTACCCTCCATTGGCGTTTGTTGACGCCTGTTTGCGTCGCATCTGGTATCGGTGGAGGGCGTTTTGCTATTGTCGTGTTGTTTACCCCTCGTCTCTCGTGTTGTGGCGTGGGGCGTGCTGGAAGTGTGAGGATGGTTTGTTGTGCATCTGTTGACTGTCGGTGAGGCGCGGGAGCGTTTCGGCGTGTCCCATTTGGGGTTCATGGGTGTGACGCACGCGTTGAGTGCGGTTACGGTTGCCGGTGTTGCTATCGGGTTGTTCCCACGCGTGGTGACTGACCTGTGGGATGCGCCGACGCTGGTGTTGGTGTTGGGGTTTGTTGCGTCGGTGGCCGGTTGGAGTATGGTGCCCGATTTGGATAACACGAGCGCGCGTGCGATTAGCGACCTTGGTCCTGTGGGTAAAGTGTTGTCGTTTCTGTTTCGTGAGTCGTCGTCTTTTGTTCAGGGTGTGACGGCGACGAAGTATGATCGTCGGTCTAACAATTTCCCGGACCCTCACCGTGGCTTGTGGCATACTCTTGTGGGCGCGTTGATTGTTGGCGGCTTGGTGTGGCTGGCGGTGTTCGCGACCGTTGGCGCTGTATCTGTTCAAGGAATAAGCGTCGGCGTTGACGTATTGTGTGCGTCGCTGTTCGTTGGTGTGAGTTTTCATTTGGCGGTGTCGTCGCTGTTTAAGAAGGCGGCTGACAGGGTGAAGCGCGGTCTGGGTTTTCTGGGTGACGTTGTGGCTTTCTTGCTGTCGCTTGCTGCGGGTTTCGCTGTGGTGTGGGTTGGTTCCGGCCAGTCGCTTGTGTGGGTTCCCGTCGCCGCTGTGGTGGGTATGTTGATTCATGACTTGGGGGATACGTGTACGACGAGTGGTACGCCATTGTTTGCGCCGTTGGTGAAGATTCGAGGCAAGCGTTGGTACACGATTCGTCTTACGTCTATTAAGGCGGGCGGTGAGGTTGAGACGCATGGTATCGCCCCGTTATTGGGAGTGTGCGCGCCTGCGGCGTTGGCGTTTGCCGTGTGGCGCGTGTGGCCGCTGCTTGCATCTCTTACGTGAACGTCTAACGTTTCGACCGTGCGGAGCGTCGCCTCTCTCGATTTTTTGAGGGGCGGCACTCGTGTTTTTGCCCCTATTTTGTAGGGGTCTCCGTGGCGGCGTTTCGGTCGTGTCGCTCGCTTATTGCGTGTCGCTGTTTTGGTGGGGTTTTGACCGGGTGGAGTGACGGTGTTATTTTCTACGTATGGCTAAAACGATTAAGTATTGCACTGTTAACCCGTCGCATCAGATTCCTGCGTATGGGTTCGTTGTCGAGTGCCCCGTTTGCGGTGGCGAGGTCGTGGAGGGTGATCGTAAAGAGCGCGACGCGGCTATCAAGAAAATGCGGTCGCCCGCCAGCGAGGGTGTGAGCGTTGGCGTGAAAACGGGGGCGGTGAAGCCGCCGAAGCCCGCGCGACCGCTGTCGTCCGTGTCGTCAAGTCGCCCTGAGCGCATCCCTACAGGTATCGAGGAGTTTGACCGTGTTATTGGCGGCGGTTTCATTAAGGGCATGACATGCTTGTTGGGCGCTCCCCCTGGCACAGGCAAGTCGTCGCTTCTCGCCCACGTCAGTAAGGCAATGTGCAAGTATGGGACTGTTTTGTACGTGTCTGGCGAGGAGAGCGAGGAGCAGGTGTATGATCGCGCTGCGCGCTTGAACTCGGTGGACGATAACATTTTGATCGCTCACGAGAACGATCTGAGTGTGATTCTGGGGCACTTGGAGTCGGTGCGACCGTCGTTTTTTGTTCTTGACTCGTTGCAGATGGTCGCCTCTCCCGAGTCGCAGAGTCAGATGGGTAGCGTAGCGCAGTCTCGCGAGGCTACTATCGCTCTGAACAACGTGTGCAAGGACTTGGGCATTACTGCCGTGTTCATCAATCAGTTTACAAAGTCCGGCGAGTTGGCGGGGTCTGAGCAGGCGAAGCACGCGACCGACTGTGTTCTGGTTCTCAGCTCGGACAAGAGTACGCCGTTGAAGTTTTTGAGCGCCGATAAGAACCGTTTTGGCGACACGGGCGAGGTCGGCATCTTCCGGCACACGGAGCACGCCTTTGAGGGCGTGAGCGACCCGTCTGGCGTATTTATGGAGGACGATGGCGGTGCGCTTCCGGGCACTGGCGTGTCATTCATGGCGGCTGGTAAGAGAATGATTCCTGTTGAAGTGCAGGCTCTCATGGTCGATACCGAGCAGGGGCGTCCTGTTCGTTCGTTCAACGGTATTCCTTTTGGTAGGGGGCAGGTTGCGTGCGCGGTTTTGGATAGTTTCTGTGATGCTAAGTTGAGTAAGCGGGATGTGTTTCTATCGACGATTGCCGGTATTCAGCTCCCGCAGTCCGAGACATTGTGTGATTTGGGGACCGCTGCCGCTATGTTGTCGTTCCTGCATCGTAAGTCGGATGGCAAGCGTCGCGCGTATATTGGCGAGTTGGCTTTGTCTGGCCGTATTCATGGCGTTCACATGATTGAGCGACGTGTGCGTGAGGCGTTGCGTCTGGGTTTTGATGAGGTTGTTGTTCCCGCCGTTGCGGCGCGGTCTCTCCCGGACCCATTGCGTGACGATAAGCGTGTGCGGGCTATTGGGTCTGTAGATGAGTTGGCGGCGCTGTTCCGTTGACGTGTGACTGTTGGTGAAGGGGTGTTTGTTGTGGGGTTGAGGCGTGCTGCCGGTTTGCGTCCACCGTTGCGTCAGGTGAGTCCTCAGCGGGTTTCCTCACCCGCTGAGGGAGATGAGAGCGAGTATGAGAGGCGTTCTCGCGCTGCTCCTGGTGAGCGCCTTGTGGACAGTCGCACGGGTGTCGAGTTTTATTCGATGATTCGTATTCCGGCTGACGAGGCTGCTCGGTTGGGGCGCTCCGGTGAGAAGGGTGTCATGAGTCTCCCTGAGCTTCTTGCAATGAAGCGTAACAGTGAAGATGACGGTTTCAGGGGATTGTCTGGCGATGATCTTGTGGAGTCTGCGAAGCGTTTTCTTGCCCCTGCGCGCGTTCAGTTGTCAGAGCGTGAGATTCGCGAGTTGCAGCGTGAGCGCGCGAAGATGGAGCGTGAGGCTTCCGTGGAGTATGAGCGCGACCAGGCTGAGCTGGATGTTGAGATTGAGAAGTTGGGGCCGTCGAGTGAGTACAAGGGGTATTACGAGAACCCGTCGAACGGTGTGTGATGGTGTTGTCTGATATTGTATTTTAGAGGGGTGTTCTCTCTTGGTTGGCGCTTATTTTAGAGGGGTATTTTATGTTGCGTGTTTTGACGACCAATGCCGGTAAGGTGTTGCTGTTCATGATCGTTGCCGCGTTTGTTCTGGCCGCGTTGATGGTGAACAACTGGAACCCGGTGCAGGCAGCCACGTCGGTGTGGGGCGCTATTTATAGCGTGATCGCTGCCGTGGCTGATTGGCTTGTGTCGATGCCGTGGTTCCGCTCACTTTTTGGCTCGTAAGATATAGAGCTAGTGTGGCGTGGCGTGTGGCCGCGTAACTGGTGCCGTACCGCGTGCGCGCCGGTTACGCGGTCCCTCTCTTGCAGGAAGGATGTTTTAGTATGGGTCTTGGTGTTCCCCCGTCTTATCGCCCTAGTGGCGATGTGGGCGACGGCGATAGCTTTGTTGGCTCGGTTTCACGCGTGGAGTCGGCTACTCGGGATGAGTTGCGTAGTTTTCTCGCTGGCGGCGAAGTGGAGAAAAAGCAAACGCCAGTCGCGTCTACACGTGTAGAGATTGACGGGTTGGTTGGTCACGCCATCAAAATCGGCGCGTCCGACATTCTCCTACAGGCAGGCGACAACGTTGCGTTCAAGGTGCGCGGCGACATCGTGCGCGCACCCGAGTACGGGACGCTTGGTAGCCTTGACATGGATACCCTACTCGAACAGGCAACGACGAACGTTGACCGCGACCGTTACTCGGACAATCTTGACTTGGACACGTCATACCAGGTTCGTTTCGGTGAGCACGCGGGGCGTAGGCTCCGCGTTAACGTCGCGCGTTCGCAAACAAACCCAATGATGACATGCCGCGTCATCGGCGATGTCATCCCGTCGCCGGAAGAACTAGGTGTTGCGCCTATCCTGTACGATTGGGCAAACAGTAACGTTGGGTTTACGCTGATTTGTGGGACTACGGGGTCTGGTAAGACGACCACTCTTGCCGCTTTGTTGAATAAGGCGCGTCAGAGCGCCCCGAAAAATATTGCCACGCTCGAAGATCCCATCGAGTTCGTGTTCCCTAACTTTGGATGGCTCTCCTGGGCGTGTGACGCAGCGCGAGAAGGGGCAGGACTTTCGCACGTGGCAGGAGGCAATTAACAGCGTGTTGCGCCAGAACCCAGACATTGCGTTGATTGCCGAAATTAGGGACCACGCTGAAATTAAGACCGCTTTGACCCTGGCGGAGTCTGGTCACAACATTTTGACGACGCTGCACGCGTCGTCGGCGAGTGCGGCGGTAAGTAGGATCATTGCGCAGTTTGAGCCTCACGAGCAGGCCGCTATCTTGAACTCGCTGGCGTCAAATTTGACGGGTGTGTGCGTGCAGAATCTCGTGCGCAGTCCCGATAAGAGCCGGTATCACCTGGTGCAGTCGATTTTTCCGAACACGCTAGATGCCGCTGAATTGATTGCGGCTGGTGACGTGCGTGGTATTGAGCGTATGGAGCGAGAGGGTGGTCAGTCGATGTGGCAACTTCTCGCTGACGGCGTGCGTGAGGGCAGGTTTAACGCCGACGATGCCAGGTCGCGCGTGCATCCGCGTGACATGAGAACGTTTGACGCGGCTTTGGCGGGCGCGTAAGTCCGCCCGCCGCGCAGTTCACACTCAGCGACAGTGAACCCCCGCCAACTGCCCCGTCTGATGAGGGCTACCAGTTGGCGGGGTTGCTCGCTACACCGTCGCTTTCGCGGCGCGAGCGCCTGTCGCGCGCTTTTGCTACTGTTCCTTGTAGGCGTAGTTTCGGGCGCTTTCGGGCGTTACCGCGAGGATGATTCCCGTTGAGTAGTATGGTGCCATCATGTCGATGAGTTTCCCGACCGTGTATGCTTCTTTCGACGTGAGCGCGTTCAGTGGCTTGCATACCATGAGGTCTGCCCGGTTCCTCATGACGCGCCCCGTTGCGAGGGCCGCGTATAGTCGCTGAGCGTGCAGTTCGCGTCGAATTGGTTGAGTGGTGTCGCTCCGTCTGCGTTCGCGTTCCCGGTTGCGTCGATGACGAGTAGTTCCGCGTCCTCTGTGGATGCGGGTTTTTCTGCCGTGGTGAGCGTATTGTAGGTGAGTGGCGCGCCCGGTTGTGCGACGATGACCATCACGCTACCTGTAATCTGCACTGTATGCCCCTGTGCGGCGTTTTCAGCGCCAGCACGTGCTCCCGGAACGCTGTAGGTGCTTGGTGGCGTCTGAGGGGCTTCTGTGAGCGCTGGGACGGTTCCCTGGAAGGCGTGAGCCACTACGGCGAACTCTGTTCCCATGAGAGCTTCCGCGTCTCGCTGCACTTGTTCGACGATTGCGTGAGCTGACGCAAGCGGGGTTGCTGCTTCAAGAATGTAGTACGGTGCTTCCGGGTCGGTGATTGCGCCGTCTGCCCGGTTTCGTGTTTCTTCTTCCTGTCGGGCGCGGGCGACAGCGGATGCGAGGGCGTTGCGGTCGAGTGCCCCGTCGTCTACGAGGATGACGACGACGCTCGCCCTGTAGTAGTTGACAGCTTCTCCAAGCTCGTTCATGGTTGCGTCGATGATGGCGGGGTTAGCGTAGATGAGGAGCCCGTCAACGTCTGGGTCGATTGTTTCGTCTGCGATTCCGTTGCCGAGGGCTTCTAGGGTTGGCGCGGTCGCTGTGATTTTCCATGCGGGGATGCGTGCGTTAATCTTCGTGCCGAGTTGTGCTGGTCCGACGACCGCTAGTTTCGCTGTGCTCATTGTTTTCTCGCGTCTCTCTTACTGTTCTTTCCTGGCTTTTCTTGTGCGCCCGTTTTGGTCTTTTTGTCGCATTTTGTGCGGCTTTGTGGGCGCTTTTCTGCTATTGATTCAATATCGTGTTTTCTTATTGACTGGCGGCTGTTAGGGGTTGATTGTGGCTGGTGGTGTGGAGCGTGCGCGTCTGGTTTTTGACGTGCCGGTGAAGCGCATGTTGAACGCGAATCAGCGGCTTCATCACATGACAAAGGCGGCGCGGTCTAAGTGGCTTCGTGAGCTTGCCTGCGAGCGTGGCGCGTCTCTGTTCCCGGACGGCGAGGATGGCTCGTTTTTGTTTGACGGCCCCGTTGAGGCGAGCGTGACGGTGTGTCCGACGACGCGCAGTCGCATGGACCCGCCGAACGCTTACCCGACAGTGAAGGCGCTGGTGGATGGATTGACGGACGCTCACTGGTGGGAGGATGACCATTGGCGGTTTCTTCCTCTCATGTCTTTCGCGTATGGTGGTAGGTCTCCGGTGAAGGGGTGTTATCGTCTTATCCTTGACGTGCAGCGAGTGGATGAGGTACCGGATGTCGAGGCGTTGGAGGAGTTGTCTGCTGGGGCCGTTGATTCCGTTGGGTAAGTTGGGCTATCGCTCGCGGCCACGGCGATGGCGGCGCTATTTGGTGTGTGTTGATAATTGTCTTGTGAGGGGAGTGTGTGGTGGCCGGTAGTGGTGGTGTTCCTGTTTATAATTTCACGAAAACGCTGAAAAGGGGTAGCGTTGTCCGCACGCTAGGTAGTGATTTCGTGTTGCCGTTTGCTATCGCGTTTGAGGGGTTGGCTTACGGTTTTGTGGGTTTCCTCGCGTGGAGCCTGCCCATTTTGTTCTTTGTTGGTGTGAAGTTCAGCCTGTGGTACATGGCTCTCGTGATCGTGCCGCCCATCCTGCTGGGGTATGTTGGTACGCTGCGTCTGGGTATTTTCGGCGACCGCAGTATCGCGTCTTTCCTGTCGGCGATGATAACGTTTTTCTTCGTGGAACCTGCGGGCTGGCTATCGCTGCGCCCCGTGTCGAAAGAGATGACGCGCGGCGGCGAAAAGGCGAAAGTGGCACCGTCTCGCATGTGGGTGTCGCGTGAGCGTGACCTCGTTAACTTGCAGGCGGCGCGCGACCAGGCTCTCATCGAGTACGTGTCGTCGTCTAGTGCGGCTGGTAGGCGCGAGGTTGACAAAGTTTTGGGTCGCAAGGTACGATAGAGATTGTATGCCCCGAGTGGCGTGTGAATTACATAGGGGATGATCTGGTTTCGACAGTGGCCGCTTTTGCCGTGATGAAGCGAGCCGAGAGGATGTTGTGCGCACTCGCTCTCGTTAATCTCACTGTGCGTGCTCTTATAGGTGCCAACTTGAACAGCACCGGCTTTGTTCTTGCCGCCTGACCATCGCTAGTGTGGTCCGGTGAGGCGTGAACGCTTGCCCGTCAACCCGCGCTTCGGCCCCGCGCGCGGTGTTTGGCGTCGTTTCAGGGGTCTAGGTGGTCTCCTCCGCTGGCGGGGAGGTTTCCGACTTTTAGCCAGATGCGCCTGTCCGGTTATCTTGTCTGCGCGGATGCCGGGGGCTGAGGAAAACATTGCGTGGACTGCGCTCGGAGAAGAGCATGGTGACGGCTGTTGGACGCGGGTTCGAGTCCCGCCATCTCCACCATTCAAGGGGCGGGGTGAGCTGACGGGTGGCGCGTACCTACGTGTGTCGCGTGCGCCGGACGCTCGCCCCGCCTTTTCGTTATCGTACTCGGTTCATGGTCTCGCGTTTCATAGTCCACCGCGCGTTTCCGGTCGCTTTCCGTCGCCGCCTGTGGTATCATTGATCTCGTGAGGCGCGCGACACGCGCCAAAGACAGCATGGAAGGAACACGAGAATGGCTAAGCGCAAGGATACGGTCGCTTACGTGATCGACGAGAACAGTCCGAACACTCCCAGCGATGCGCTGATTGTCACGTCTTACGGTAGCGGTGACGCTGAGGAGGCGTGGCTGCGTGAGCATTTCGCTGGCCTGTGGGATGACGAGGAGGGTCGCGAGTTCGCGGACGCTCTGCTACAGGGTATGAGTGACATCTACAAGGACGAGTGGACGCCCGACTACGATGTTCTTACGTCTGCTTTCGAGGTTCACGTCGCTGAGGTGACGTATGAGGATGACGAGCTGGACGGCGTGGACGGCGGCGTGGAAGCCATGATGCGAGAGTGCGCCAAGATGAACCTAACTCTTGGCGACGCGTCGGTGGGTGAAATTCTGTCCGTTTTGGAGGATATGCTCGGCGATGACGTGATGGAGCGCCTGGGACTGTAGTCTCTCACCGATAGGCGATGCTCGCCCCGCAAGTTGGCAGCTTCACCTGACGGAATAATACGAGGGGGTGCCCGCGTAACCAAGCGCGCGGGCACCCCTGTTCCGTTTCGCTCTCTGGTTAGCGCTTCCTACACCTGTCCAGGAGCGCGATGCTCGCTTGCTTGTTGCCGCGACCCACGAGGATGTGGATAACGTCGCGTGGCGTGTCCGTAGAGTGCGCGAGCATGTTCAAGACGATAGGTTCGTTATCGCCCCGTGCGAGTTCCTTTTTGCGCCAGGCGGGCGTGTTCTTGTGTGCTCCGGCGGCTGCTCGTACCATAGCGTCCTTGTCGTAGGTGAGGGCGAGCGCTGTTTCTTCGGACGTGTTCTCATGTGACGCTGCGCGTCGGCGTACCCGCTCGTCTCCGTGCGTTGACAGGAACGTGAGGTCGTCGGGGTCTGTGTGCTCGTTTTTGGCGGCGGCGAGTGCCACGTCCGCGTCGCTGTCGCGTGCGGCGATGGCGAGGATGCGCGGGTCGTTTGTTTCTTCTGCGTTTGTGATGCGCACCCACGGCTCCTCGTCCTCCGCGAGAATCATGCGCATGTCGAGCGTGAGGGTGGGGTTTCTAGCTGCGCGGATGCGTACCCACATGTCTGCGTCTCGGATGAGTGCGTGGAGTGTGTCTTGTGGCGTGTGTGGGTTGCTTGCGACCACCATGCGCACCTCCCTACTCTTATGTGTGGCCGAGATTGAGAGGAGTTGCGGGTCGTCGCATTTGCGTGCGGCCTGCTTAACAACCTGCGCGTCCGCGTCGCTCATCCCCTTGTTGACTTGTTCTCGTGTTGCGTTGCCGTGCGCGATGGCGTAGGCGCGCACAAGCGGGTTTGGGTCGGATACGAGCATGTGGATGGTTTCGGCCATTGTTTCGTCGCACATGGCGACGAGCATACGGGTGCGCGACCACTGGCTGTGTGCGAGCGTATGGAGCGTGCGACCGTCCAGGCGACGCCGGTATGCCGAGTCTGGGTGTACTGGACGTCGAGCGTCACTGCGCCGCGTGCGCTCATCGTCATCAACGAGGATGCTCCCTTTCAGTTCCATAGGTGACGGTTCGCGGCCTACCGTGTCGCGTAGGTACTTGTGCGCCTGTTTCAGGTTCTTGAAATGCGGCGCGTCTGGGATGTTGCAGCGCTCTTCTGGTTCGCGGTTGCGTTCACCATTGGGGTCGCTGGTGCAGGCGGCGACCATGCCGGTGCCGGGGCCTTCTTGGATGATGTGGTAGATCATGATGCTGTCTCTCTATCTCTATCGCGCACTCTTAACACCCCTTGTTTGAGGGGTTTCCTCTATGCGTTCGATTGTATCACAGTGTGTGCCGTTTCTGCTATTGGTGTGCTATTTGCTTCTTGGTATTGTATGTTGCACCCCGTCTGGCTTATTGTCTTTCGGCGGGGCGTGAGTGTGAGGGTGTTTTCTGGTGGCTGATACTGTTCTGGTTGATTCTACGCTGATTGGCGTGTCGTTGGATGGGACACGGACTCCCGTTTTCTACGACTCTCATTCGAGCCAGGCCAACAATGGCGGCAACGTGACGACGTTCACGGGCACTCAGGGTAGCGGTAAGACAATGGCTACCGAGGGTGTGATGGTCGCCGACGGGTACAAGCGTAAGACTGTTTTCGGTATTTGTCCGAAAGGTGACCTCGCGTCGATTGCCGAGCTGAACGTTCAGTTGGGCGGTCACTGGGTGAAAGATGATGCGGGCACAATCATGTCGAGGGGACCGTTGGGTGTGGTGCGCGTGTGGGACTTGTCGGCATCCGAGAGTGTGGGCGCTTTGGACCCGATGCGCTTGTCTGGTAGGCGCGAGGACCAGATGGAGCTTCTTGTCGGCATGTTGCAGATCATTTTTGACGACGGGGCAACGCTCACCCGAAACGTCATGGCGACAGTTCTTGCTTACGCGCAGGACATGCTGGACAGTGAGCAGTATCCGTCGCTCACTATCCTGACGCGCACTCTCGCGCACGCCCCGGACGAGAGCGTGCGCGTGATCGGCAAAACGCTGTCCGCGATTTCGCAGACCTCATTCGGGCGCGTCATGTTCGCCCCGTTGGATAGCACGGCGAAGCCCGCCGTGAGCGAGGCGAGCGGCACGATCATCGCCACAATGCGCGGCGTGGCGTTGCCAGCAGATAAGCCTAAGAATGATGAGGAGAGGGTGAGTGTTGCCCTCCTGTATGTGCTCGCGTGGTACGTGCGTTTTTTGATGTTCCGTCTGCCCGTTGAGGTGAAAAAGACTCTGGTGATTGATGAGGCGCACATGGTGACGAAAACTGAGCAGGGTCGCGACCTCATCCATAACGTTGCTCGCATGGGGCGTTCGCGTAACGTTGCGTTGCTTCTCGCATCACAGCGTGCGAGTGACATTTCGCTGTCCGACAGTAACGGTGAGGGCGGTATCGAGAACGCGTTTGCCTACAGGTTCCAGTTCCGCACGGACAAGAAAGAAGCTGCGAAGTTCGTGAAAGACGCGGGATTGCCAGAGGGTGAGGGGTACGATTCGGCCATCGCGTCGTTCCCTGGCGGTAAGGGTAGGTGTATTATGGTGGACCGTTTCGGGAAGCCCGCGATCATTGATGTGTTCATTCCGCAGGAGTGGTTGGATGTGTTTGGTACGAACCCGGAGGAGATTCGTGCGCGCCGTAAGCGCGGCGCATCGCAAGCCAAATAAGTATGCGCCCGAGTGTCGTCTCACCCCCGCGCGAGGCGACACTTTATGCACTCAGTAAACAGTTGACAGCGTATTATGCGGCTCCGCCGGTAGGACACCAAAGACATGTCTCTACCGGCGGAGCTTCACCGTGTGCGCGCTACGGCACAGGACGCGTTACTTACGCGCCTGCGTGGAATGTTCGCGCGAGCACGTCCTCTTGCTGTTCCCTCGTGAGCTTCACGAAGTTCACCGCGTAGCCGCTGACCCTCACTGTCAACTGCGGGTACTTGTCGGGGTGTTCCATTGCGTCGCGTAGCGTGCTCTCATCGAGAACGTTCACGTTCGCGTGGTACAGCCCCTTGGTGCCGCCCGCCGCATCACGAGCCTGCTTCATTGACTGTAGTCGCTCGTCGTATGTCATTACTGGCATGTCACTGCCCCTCCTCGTTTCCGTATCTCCCTTGTACCGGCCATCCACGTTCACTCTGTGGTGCCATATCGTTCGTTCATCCAATAACACGCCGCGTGGTACCGTAGCCGCCAAAGAAGATCGGAGGACGCAAGCCCGATGACAGCGCGCACGCGCTCGAAGCCATGAAGAACACACCACCAGAAACGCGGCACCACCCACACGCACGATACACACACGAGACGCGCACGCGTGCGCATAGTATGCGACACTGCGCATAGCGTGCGCATAAACTATCAAAAAACACGGGGTGACACCCAGTGGGCGGCGCATAATCACCCGACACGCAGCAAAAAAGGGGGACACACGGCAGCAAAAGCGGCGACAACAATCGGCAGCACAGCACGCGGGCGAGAGGGTAAACAAATGGGGCGGGCACCCCAGGAAGAGGAAGCCCGCCCCACGTGCGCTCACGGCAAGAAGCCAAGCGAGCGACACTCCGTTTAGTGTAGTGACGTGAACAAGCCTGACCTGTCCTCCCACGTCACCGGCAAACCGTCCTCGCCGTGCGACCAGACGGGCACCACCTTCACGTAGTCGTCTAGCCCCATCTCGAAGCAGATACGCTCCAACGTGTTCATGGTGCGCCTACGCAAGCACACCCACACGACGCTCTCAAACATGCTCCTACCGCCTGCGTCCGCATAGGCTGCAAGGCTCTCACGGAACGAGTCAGGCTTATGTCCCAGCTCAACCTCCACGGCAATACTACGAGCAGAACCATCCTCCCCGCGTAGGCGTGGCACCACGAGGTCGGGTAGGTGGAACGAAATCGCATCCAACTGCGGGTCACGCAACGGAATAAACATGTGCTCGTTGCCAGCACGCAGCTCGGGAGACAGCACACCGGAAGCTGCGCCACCGTTAGCAGCCCACTCGCTGAAAGCGTCCACCCTGGCTGCGCTCAGGACGCGCACGACCTCCTCCCTGGTTGCGGTCGCCTTGCCCAGCAGGTGATACTTGCTGCGGTTCATCTCACGCTCAGTCACAAACCCACAACCCACGCTCAAACCACCAGACACGGGGTCCACGCGGCCACGCAGCGGCCACTCGTCCGCACCCAGCACGTTCAACGTGCCGCCCCACACGCACGCCGCCACATGGTTCACCACCATACTGTGCATCAACATGTGCGTACTGAACTTCGTGGGCGTCACATGCTCATACTTCAAGTCACCGCCCAACATGAGAAGCGACGGTGCAGACAACACCCAGCCGCCGCCATAAATCGCCTCCACGTGACCGGCCGCAGCCATACGAGAGAGCCACCGCTCACCCGTCGCCACCCGGTCGGAACCCAAATGTTCGCAACCACGCCAGGGGACACAACCCTCATCCGGCGGATAAGGCGCAGCACCACAGCGTCAGCGTCGGACACGGACTGTTTCTTACCGCCACCCGTCTCAGCCCACCACGAGCCGCCACGACGCACCCTGCCGACAGCCCGACGACGACGCAGCTTCTCAGCCTTACTCAACCCACCGGAAGCAGAGCCAGAACCGCCAGTGGAAGAAGAACTGGAACCAGTGAGAGGCGCACCATCTACACCAACCAGCCCAGACGAAGAAGAACCGGCACCCGAACCAGAACCACCGTCAGCAACGACGCGGCCACCCTCAACGGCAACCACGCCACTACCCGGCGCACCCTCACCCTCCGGGGCGACAGCAACAGCCTCACGCCACCCGCCAGAACCGCCACGCAACACGTCCTCCACGTTCAACCCGCGCAGCCGCTCCAACAACACGCCAGGACCACCCGCGTCCCGCCACAACTCAGCCTCACCCTCAGCCCGCAACTCACGCTCACGACGCAGGCGCGCCAACGCCCGCTCGCCCCGAGGCTCGCGATAAAACGACTCCGGCACACTCCACCCCCCGGCGGCAGGAACCTTACCCCTGTCACCCGTCACAACAGCCTCACCAAACGGCACCTCAACCTCCACACAATCACTCACCTGAGAGGCAGCAACCCCCGCAAACGAGGCCGCGCCCTCACCAAGAACAAGAACACCATCACCATCAACGCTAACACCCGTAGGGGCGGGACCACCACACTCCATCCACGAACCGTGCTCACGGCCATGCTTATCAACCCACCCCGCAATCACACCCGACTCGTTAACGCACGCGAACCCAAGACACCCGCCAGCAAACACCGGCAACACCCCCACGCAACCAGCAACCCGAGACCCGCCAGCCACAGCCTCAGAAGCCACGCCAGCAGGCAGGCGAACCCCCGCACCCCACGCAGCTTTCACGCCCACACACGCACACAAACCACCCAACACCCGCAACGTCAAACCAGCAGACAAACGCCCCTCACAAGCCGCATCCACGCTAGAAGCGTCAACAACAGGCCACCACACGCCACCAACACGACGAACCCCCGGACACCCCACCGCCCACACCGGCGACACACACGTCCACGCCACACCACCCGCATCACGCGCCACGCCCTCAGCAGTAAACCCAGACTCAATCAAAGAATCAACAAACGGGTTAGAACCACGAAAACGCTCAACACCAGACACAACAAACCCCAACCAAAACGAACCAACACGAACCCCAAAAGCCCGCAACCATCACAACACAAAAATATCAAAAAACCAGAAAACACGCCAAACACCCCCAAAAAACACCCAAACCCCCAAAACCCACAAGCCAAAAAAGCCGACAAACGTCCGCAAACACGCCCACAAACACAACAACCCACGCGCTCTGGCGTGGGCTATTGTGAGCGGCCTTCTCTCGCGCTATCCTCCCTCGCGGGCGCAGGCGGCACACCGTGCGCAAACCAGGTTGTTTGCGCGCTTTTGTGTGCGCTGTCTGCGTGCCCGCGTCGTGTGTCTGCGCTTCGTTCGTGCCGGTCGCCTGCTTTTCCACGGTTCCCCTGTTGCGCTCACACTTGGCTGCGCCCACACGCTACTGTGTGGGCGCTTTGTGTTCGCGCGGGTGGTGGAAGAGCAGGCTTGTTGTGGGCGTGTTTGCTTGCGGGTGGCTGGGTTTCGTGTTTACGCGCGGGGCGTGTTCGCCTTTTGGTGTTTGCGCTTTTGGTGTTGGCGCGTTTGCTTGGTGTGGTGGGACAGTGTTGGTCCCGCCGCCCCTTTTGCCCCGGCTTGCTTGCTTGCGTGTTCACGCTTTGGTGTGGGCGCTGTTGGCGTGTGCGATGCTCCCTTGGGTGCGGGGTAACGGTAATGGGGCGGGACATGATTGTCCCGCCCCATACAGCGTGGCGTGCGGTGCCCGGCTGCTGCGTGCGCGCGGAAGGAGAGAAGGGTTGGGGGTGAGGGTGAGAGTGCTCCCCAGGGTGGTGAACACAATCCTCTTGCGCTCGCCTACGTGGGAACGGGTACCCCCTGTCGGTGCTGAACGGGTTGGGGGTGGAGCCTCCGGCCGGGCAAGTGGTGGCCTGGTTGGGGGCAGGGGGCGCGTACTCTTGGTTCGTACAATCCTCATCCTGGTAACAGGGGGTGGCGCTTACCCTATTTGCGGTGCGGGGCGTGCTGGTGATAGCGCGCCCTAGTGGCGAGTTCGAGTCCCGCCCGAGGGGCAAAATTGACACTACTGGGGCGGGGGCGTGGTGCGCTCCCCGGCCGTGGTGGTAGTTTTGGCAGTGGGGGGCGCGTGGTGGTTGGGGCTCGTGGTGGTGGCGCTCCTTCCCTTTGGGTGCGCGTGGTGGTGGCGGGTTTGGTTGGGGTTGGGGTGTGGGTGTGTGTTGTGGTTGTGTGGGTGTTTGTGTTGGTTGTTGGGTTAGTGTGGTTGGTGGTGGGTTGTGGTGGTTGTTGGGGTTGGGTGTTTTTTTGTTTTGTTTTGTTTGTTGTTTTTTTGGTGTGTTTTTGTTGTTGTTTGTTTGTTTTGGGGTTGGTTGGTGGGTTGGTGGTGGGGTTGTTTGTTGTGTGGGGTTGTCCGTGGGTGCGGGTTGTTGTTTGCTGGGTGGTTGGTGTGTGGTTGGGTTGTTGGGTTGGGGTTTGGGTTGTGTGGGTGTTTGGTGGGGGTGTGGGTTGGGGTTGGTGGTTTGGTGTTCCGCAGGGTGTGTGTTGGTAGTGTTGGGGGAATGGCATGGGGTGGGGTGCTTGTTGCCAGGTTGTTTGTACGTGGTTGGTGCAGTTGTTGGTGCAGTTTCCGCCTCCGGTGCAGTGTGTGTGGGGGTTGGGGTGTGGTTGGCTCGGGTTTGGGTTGGTGTTGGTGCAGGGTGGTGGGTCTTGTGTGAGGTTTTGTGGGTTTGCGTGTTTTTTGTTGAGCCTTGCGGCGGCCTCAGCGGCGGTTTGGGGTTGGCCGATTTGTAGCCACTCATGGTAGTTGAGGCCGCAGGCGGTGTGGAGTGTTCCGTTGATTGCTGTTGCTGTGCGGACTGTGGGTGTTTGGTTTGGGTTGGTGGTGAGTGTGGCGGCGGCGTGCATGAGGGTGTTGGTTTGTTGGTCTTGTGTTTGCTGGGTTGGTGGTGTGGTGTGGTGCCAGTGCTCAAATGGGCCTTGGAGGAGGATGAGTGGGGCGGTGAAAGGTGTGGGGAGCCAGTTGTGGGGTGGCCTCGTGTGTGGTGGTGTGTTGTTGGTCCAGTTGGTGAGGTAGCCGATGGTGTCTGTTGGCGTGGTGAATGGGGTTGCGTGTGTCCAGGGTGCGGCTGTGGTGAGGAGGGCGTGTAGTTGGTGTGGTGTGGTGTTGGTGTAGTTGCCGTAAACAATGGTGGGTGTTCCTGTGTTGCTCATTGTGTGTGTGAGCGCGTTTGTGCCGTTTGTGTGGGTGATGGCGGTTGGGGTTGGTGTGTCTGGGTTTTGGTGGTGTGTTTTCCAGTGTCGGGTGGCGGTGGTGTCTGCGAGTAGGCGTGTTCCTGGCGTGGTTGTGTGTGTTTCGTGGTTGGTGCCTGGGGCGTGTGGGGTGTGCGCGGGTGTGGTCTGGTTGGTGTTGGTTGGCGTGTGCTGGCTGGTGTGCGTGTTGTGGCGGTTTCGGATGCTCACGTGTCTGGCCTCTTTCTTTCTCTTGGTTTTGTCTTTTGTTTTGTCTTGTTGTTTGGTTAATAACGGGTTGCCTGGTTGTGTGGGCGCGGGTGGATGTTTGCTTGTGGGGCGTTTGGGTTGGTGTGGGCGTGTTTTGTAGTTGGTTGGTGGTTGGTTGCGTTTTCCTTTGTTTGTGGGCGGGCGGGTGTGTTTTGTGGACGGGTGATAGTGTGTTTGTCTGCTTCTTGTGGGTTATTGGGTTGTTGTTGCTTGTGTGTTGGTCTCGCGTGGTGTGCGTGTGGGGCTACTGGTTGTTGTCTTGCTTGTGAGGGAGTGTGAGTGTTGGTGTCTAGTGGTGAGCGTGGTTGTTTGGGTGCGGGGTGTGTTGTTGCTGGTGGCGTTTTGCCTGTGTGGCTTCGTGACGGTGTTGCTTCGGGTGGTGTGTCGGTTGGGTTTGGTGTGGGTGAGCGCGTGTTTACGCTTGGTGGCGTGAGTGCGCTTGTGTCTGGTTCTTCGCCTGCCGTGTCTGGGCCTGTGTCTGTGTCTGGTTCTGTAGTTCCTGTGTCGCTTGATGCGGGTGTTGGTGCGTCTGGTTCTTCTGGTGGTGTTGGTGGTGTGCGGGTGTGTGTTCCGTGCGCCGTTCGTGTGTTTGGTGAGTCTTGGTGTTCTTTGGTGTTGCGGCGGTGGGCGCGTGCTGCTGGGGTTGATGGGGTGAAAGTTGATGCGTTGCTCGGGTCTGCGCCTGGTTCTGATTCTGGGCCTGTAGTGTCTGGTGGCGCGGCTTCGTCGCGTGGTGGTGTGGTGTCGTCTGGTTTGCTTTCTTCCTCGCCTTCGCCTGTTTCCGGTGGTTCTGCGTCTTGCGCTCGCCTGTTGGTGGTGGGCGTGTTGGTGCGGGGTTTGGTGCTCGTGTGCGTGATTGGGGCGCGCGGGTTGGTGTTGGTGGCGGGGTGGTGTCTGGCGGTGGTGTGATTGCTGGTTGGTGGCAGCGCGCTGTGGGGCGGGTGAGTGGTCTGGTTTCTGGTGTTGGTGTGAAAGGGTTGGTGTTGGCTGGTTTGGTTGGTGTGGTGGTGTTGGTGAGTGCGCTCGTGTTGGTGGGGTAGGTGGGCTTCGTGTTCCTGGCGTGTGCGCGGGTTGGGTTGCGCGCTTGTGTGTGGTTTTTGGGAGTGGTTCGTGTCCCGCGTGTGTGGTTGTTTGGGTGTAGAAAAAAGCGGGGAGGGAACCTGTCGTTTGGTTCTCTCCCCCGTTTTTCTTCTTTTTGTGTGGAGCGGACGACGGGACTTGAACCCGCTGCCTCCACCTTGGGAGGGTGGCGCTCTGGCCTGGTGAGCTACGTCCGCAAGTGTGTGTTCCCCGGCTGTCCGTTGCGCTTTTGTTTGTTTGCGCGTGGCTCTCGTTGGGGTTTGGAGCGGATGACGGGGGTTGAACCCGCGACCTTCACCTTGGCAAGGTGACGCTCTAACCGACTGAGCTACATCCGCATGTCGCGTCGCCCGTTGCCTGGGCGCGGGGCGACGCTTGTACCTACCTATTGATCTCACCTACGAGTGTAGGCGTGTCGTGTGCGTTTTGTCAACACCCGGCGTTGTAATATCTGCCACATGATGCTTTTGTGGGTGCTGCTTGACGTTTACGGTTCTCACGCGTCAACGCTGGTGGATGCGTGCCCCTCACGGTTGTCGCCGTTTGCGTGGGCGGCGGGTCGCGTGCCAGGAGACGATTTCCCCTGGGTCTCTTGTGAGGGCGAGCATGATGCTGGTGGGCGTGCGTTTTGGGCGTGGGTCGTGTCCGTCAACGAGGTGGATACGGTTTTTGATTACTCTCAGCGTCGTGCTTCCTGTTTTCTGTGCGAATGGGTGTTGGTGGCTGAGTTGTATGGTGGAGCCGTCACGCGTGAGGGTCATGCCGGTTACGGCGAGCGTGGTCCAGTAGTCGCGCTGTTTCGTGTTTTCCATGTCGGCGGTGAACGAGTGTGCTAGTTCTCCGAACCATTGTAGTGGCGTGGCGAATATGGTGGGGGTTAGCCCGTTGTGGATGGTTGCGACTTGCTCGACTGTGTAGTAGAGGGGGATGTCAGGGTCGTAGGTGAAGTGTGCGATTATTGGCTCGAATGAGCTGTTGATAGCGAACGCTGTGTGATCGGCTCCTGTGATGGAGAGTCGGCGCACTGGCCCTACGTGTGCTTCGAGTATGGGCAGCATGTTTGCGGCCGTCACTGTCGGGATGTAGTTCTGGGCGTGTGCGTTTGCTTTCTTGTTGGTGGCCAATTGTGTTGCCTTATCGCGGGAGGTTCTGGGCCGGGCGGGCGGTGAGGGTGAATCCGGTGCCGTATGCTCCGGGTCCGTCGTCGCCTTGTGCGGTGAGGAGGGGCAGTTGGGTTTCGTTTCCGTCGATCATGACGAAGATGGTGTATTTTTCCCACCCGTCCTTGATGTCGTTTTCGTTGCGCGTGTATTCGACGTGGGCGTTCATGATGCGGGCGCATCTGTTGCCTCGGTAGAACGCGCGGGTGATGTGGTACCAGCCGTTTGCGCAGCCGCCGCATCCTTCGTTGGCTTCCACGGTGAGGGTGGTGTTGTTGTCGAGGGTGAGGGTGGCGGTGAGTGCGTAGCCTTCGTCGTCCATGTCGGTGAGGGTGATGTTGGCGATGTAGCGGCCGCGTAGAATCTTTACGTATTCTTCCGCCGTGCTGTCCTGGTTGAGGACGATTGCGTTGTTGGTGGTGTTCTCGTTCATAGTTCTTATTGTACCATTTGCACGCGCGCGTGTCTACATGTGTGGACGCGTGGTTGGTTGGTTGGTTGGTTGGTTGGTTGGTTGGTTGGTCCCCGCGCGGTTCGGTGTTTGTTTGTCCGCGAGCGCGCGGGGCTTGGGTATTTGTGGGCGACTGGATTGGGCGGTGTCGTGCGCAGTGCGTGGTGGTTGCCCCGTGGGTTGGTGAGCGTGTGGGTCGTATCACGCGAGCGCGCGCCTACGCGAGGTTTGCTGGTGGGTTGGGGATATGGAGGTTATAGCCTTGCTCTAGGAGCCGTTCGGCCTCTAGTGCGGTGATGACGCGGCCACAGATGGGCGGCCATTTCTTCGCGTATTTTCCGCCTGCGCATACGGCGAGGAGTTGGGCGGCGAGCTGGGGTGCGGATACTGGGCTGGTGGTGTGTTCGCTGTCTGGGTTGGTGTATCCGAGTGTGGTGTCTTCGGCGGCGGGTCCGATGGCTGCTGCGCAGCGGTGGGTTTCGAGTGCGAGTGTGGCGGCGATGTGGCTGACTTGTTGGTCGCCGAGGTATGGTTCGCCGGTTGCGGTGGTTTCACCCGCTCCGTCACCGCTGTCGCCTGCGCCGTCGCTCGCTCCTGCGCCTGTTTTTGTGTTTGCGGCCGCTCCTGTGTTCTGCTGCTTGTTCAGGTAGTGGGCGTATTGGTCCCAGGAGGCGAGTACGGCGTCGTATAGTTCTTCGGGCGTGCAGGTGTCGCGGAATGACAATGCGCTGCCGGGGATGGGCGGTGTGTTCTCGATGTCGTCTGCGCCGCCGTGGTTTGTCGCGCTCTCGGTGGCGTGGTGTGCGATGGTTTCGAGGGTTGCTCGTGCGCCTGGGGTTCCCGTGAGTGGGGCGAGCGCGCTGCGTGCGGTGGTGAGCCTGTGGGCGTGGAGGGCAATATCTTCGTCGGTTTCGAGGTAGAGGAGGTGTGTGCCGCCGACGGTGAATGTGCCGGTGGGTGTGGTGAACTTGATCATCTCTTGGGGCGTGTGGGTGGGGTATGCGACGGTGACGCGGGTGGGGTTACCGTTTTCGTCTGGGATCATGTCGCCTTCTTTGAGCTGGCCGAATGTGGCCCATTTCCAGGTGCGGCCCGCCCGGTCGGTGACGTACTGGCCTTCTGGCGTGTTGTTTGCTCGTGTCATTGTGTTCCCCTTTTCCCTCTCGTTTCTTCTTGCCCGCCGGGCGATGCGCGGCAGACTTTCCGCGTGAGCGTTTGCTGACATGCCTGGCGCGCCGCTTTCCTGGCGCGCGTTTTTCTTGACCGCAAGTGAATAGCATGGGAGAGAAAGCGAGCACCCGCCGGGGTTTGTGTTTCCCTGCGGGTGCTTATTTTTCTTGTGCTGCGCTCGTGTTTTCGCCCCTCTTGCGGCCCCGTGTCTCTTTTAGTTGGCTGCGAGGAGCTGCGCCATGTGGTCCAGTGCGATCTGGTACATGTTGCGTGCGGTGTCGAGGTCGCCCTGGCTGTAGTAGAGGGGGGCGGTACGATTCTTCGCCTTCGGGGTTTGCGCCGTCCCATAGTTCGCCCATGTACTGCGCGTCACCGTCAAGGTCGTTCAGGATGGTTTCGAGATTCTTCAGGTATTCGGCGACAGCGGCGTTATCTTCTTCGATTTCTTCATGCCATTCGTCGGTGACGAGGCGGGCGCTGGTGCCGCCCATGCTGATGGCGACTGTCACGGTGTCGTAGTCGCCGACGTTGCTGGTGAAGTCGGCGCGCTGCTGGTCGGTGAGGGCGTTCCACGAGTCGGTGAGCGCCTGCATGACTGCGAGGTTCGCGGCGCGGGATGTGAGGAGCACGGATGCTTCTGCGATCTTGTTGATGTTGGTGTTCATGGTTGGGTTTCCTTCTCTCTGGTGGTTGGTGCGTTTTCTTGTGTTGATTTTAGTATAGCACATGTGTGGGCGTGCGTGCTCGATCAGTCGCGTGAAAGGCGGCGTTGAGCACTGTGGGGTGTGTCATGCGTGCCCGGTGGTGCGGGGGCGGCGGGGCTTGTTGGTTGCCTGTGTGGGCGTGGGTGGCCTCGCGTTTCCTGCGTGCGGGCGGCTATTGGCGTGTTGTGGGTGAGGGTGTATTCCCCTCCCCCCTTTTTTTGTTGCTGCCGGTGTTCCCCTGGGCTGCGGGGAATCGAAAGGTGGCGGCGTGGGGTGAGTGTTTAGTTTCTTCTTTTGCGTGAAGGGTGTGGTTTGTTGTGGCTACTAGGTGGCATGTGAATGGTGAGAAGAAGCCGGGGAAGTGTGTTGCCCCGGCGGGTAGGTGTCCTTTTGGTGCGGATGCGCCGCATTACGGGACGAAGCGTGAGGCTGAGGTGGCTGCTGAGGCGTTGATTGAGCGCGAGATGACGGGGTTCGCTGGCGGTTCTGGCGACGCTGACGATGGCGTGCGTGATGCGTTTGCTCCTGATTGTGGGTTTGTGGTGGACGCGGCGGGCAGGTTTTACCGTGATAACGGTGAGGATGTGACGAGCGTGTGTGGCGTTGACATTGCTCAGTGGGGTTCCAGCAGGGATGATTTTGTTGACGTTATTGACGGTGGCGGCAGTCATGCGTTGAACGCTGACACTGGTAGTGTGGATACGGTGGCTCGCGTGAATGGTGGCGTCGTTGAGGGCGATTTTAGTGCCGAGGGCATGTTTGGTGTGCGCCTTGATGAGATGACGGGGGACGCGGAAATTGGTGGCCTGAATGGGTTGGTTGAGGCTGATGGTACTGTCAGGCAGTCTCGTATTACTCTGGTGTCGGGTGATGCGTCTGTTTCTCGCGTGGACGCTGACAGTGCGATTGGTCGCGTGACTGGCGGCAATGTGTGGGCGGTTTCAGATGGTGGCCTCGTGCATTTTGTGTCCCATACGGGCCGCGTGGATAATGTGTTGTCGGGTGGCCGCGTGGGCGCGGTTGAGGGCGGTGGCGTCGTGAATCTCGTTAATGGCAAGGGCGCTACTGTCGGTTTGGTTGACGGCGGCGACGCTGACGGGGCGAGCGGCGGCGTTGTGCGCAGAGTGTCTGGTGGCGGAAGTGTGGAGACTGTGACGGGCCGTGGTGTCGTTGAAATTGTGGGCGCTGGTGGCGATGTTGACGTGGTTGACGGCAACGGTAGTGTCCGCCTTGTGACTCGTGGCGGTCACGTGGAACACCTGCTTGGCGCATCGTCGTTGGATGTGAATGAGGGTGTGGTGGGGTTTGTTGGTTCTCCGACTGCTCCCACTGACGGTAATGGTGGCGCGGTGTTGGCGGATAATCGCGCTGGTGGCCGCGTGGAGTGTGTGCGCGCTGGCGGCGTGGTGGATGAGAATTTGGGTGAGGTTGATACGGTTTTGTCTGGTGGCGTGGTGAATGGGCTGCGTGGCGATGGCGAGGTTGGTTCATTGTTGGGTCGTGTCGGTTACCTGGGTGGGCCGGATGCGCGTGTGAGGTCGATGGGCGGCAGTGAGGGCGCGTGGGCGGAGATTTCTTTGGTTCGTTGTTCTGCGTCTGTGAATGAGGGCGATGAGATGCGTGTTATCCCTGCGGTTGGTTTTGTTAGCTCGTATTCGCGTGTCAGTTTTGAGACGAGTAGTGCTGAGGAGGCGTTGGCGTGTATTGGGCGTGTGGATAGGGGAGCGTTGGAAGCTGGCCTGGTGGACATTCGTTATCGTGGTCGTATGGGTGAGAGTCTGTTGCCGTTGCTCATGGGGCGTGAAGGTGTGAGCGCGGGAGAGTAGCGCGCTCACCGTGGCGGCGTGGTTTTCTGCCGCTCTTGGCGTGCGTTCGCCTGCGTGTGCCGTGCGGTTGGGGCGGGGCGGGGACATGTTGGTGCCCTTGCCCCGCCCCGCTTTTGTTTACGCTTTGCCGGTGTGGTGGCTATTTTCGTGTGTGAGGCTGATATGGGTGTTGTTCCTTTTGCCTCGTTTTTGTTTCTTGTTGTTGTGTTTTCGCAGGTTTGGGGTGTGGTTGGTTGTGGCTGGTTTTCATGTTGGTGTGAGGGGTAATGCTGCGGGCCGCGTGGTGCGGTGTAGTGCGAAGAAGGGGTCGTGTAGGCTTGTGGGTGCGGATGGTGAGCCAACCCCGCATTTCGGGTCTGTGGCGGAAGGTGAGGCTTTCCTCGCTGAGCGTGATGCTGTGTCGCGTGGCGGGTTTACTGGTTCTGCCACTTCTGGTGGCGGTATTTCTTCTGGTGCGGCGGGTGATGGTCGCGGTATTGCGTGGGATGATGCTCGCGCGTGTGTGGGGACTGTGAGTGCGCCTAATGGCACGATGGTTGTGGGTCCGTCTGCTGATTCTGGTGCGCCTGCGCGTCTGGTACGTGGCCTGGTTGGGTCCGAGCGGTTTGGGGATGACTGGCGTGTGCCCGTGGGTGGGCGCGCGTATGGTGATGATGTGAATGTGCAGGGCTTGTGCGTGGTGGAGGACGCGCGAGACATGTTGTTTGTGCATGTGACTAACGGTGCTCTGGTGGGTGAGGCGCGGGATAGTCGCGTGGAGCATGTGTATGCTGGCGGCATGGTGGGGGAAGCAAAACACTGTTTTATTGGGAGCGTTGGGGGCGGCGAGATGTCGCCTGGCGTTCCTGGCGGGGGTAGCGTGAGCGTTGTGACGGACGGCTCTGCTGTGGGGTGTGTTGCTGGTGACGAGTACGGTAAGGCTCATGTGGGGCGCGTTGAGGGCGGGTCGCATGTGAGCGCCGTGTTGGCTGACGGTAGTGTGGATACGGTGTGTGGCGGGTCTCGCGTGGACCTTATTGAGGGTGCGTGCGGCTTCCCGGCTGAGATTGGCGTGGTGGACGAGTCTGGTCGCGTGGGTGTTGTTGGTGGCGGCGCGCGCGTGGGGTTCGCTGTGGATGCGGATAGCGTGGATGGCCTTGATGATGGTGAGGCGGCGCGGTTGTTGACTGCGCGTTTGCGCACTGATGCTGTGCGTGATCGTGATTCTGGGTTGCGTGTGTCGGATAGTGCGTACCTGTGGGCGCGTGGTGCGGGTAGCGTGGATGATCGTGTGGTGTTGTCGGTGGTGGGTCGCGATGGGTCGCGTGTGACGTTGGGTGATGGTGGTGCGCGGCGTGTGCTTGCTGCGCGTCCAACCGCTTCTGAGTGGGATGTGGAGTCGATGTTGGGGTCGTTTGATGCTGCGTTTGAGCGTGGGGCGGGCACGTGGGCGACTGGGGCGGGTGATGTGGTGTTGCCGCCGTCTGGCTGGGACGATGAGTTAACGCCTTTTGTGGATGATGAGGGCGAAGATGAGTGAGTGAGTGGCGCGCGTGTGGGCGTGAACGGACTGGCGGCGGGGAGCGCGCTGTGTGTGAGCGCGTTTGCTGTGTGGCGCGCGGGTTGGCGTGTGCCCTTGTGCGCCTCTATTTCCCGCGCGTTTGGTTTTTGACGTGAGTATGTTACGATGATGGTGTTGCCGCGATATTTACGAGGTAATGTAATGTCTACAGTAGAGGAGAGTTCCTTGAGTATTACGAAGAGCAAGCGCGCTACGCGTGCGGGTTTTGCTTTCTTGGCGGCTGCTGCCGCTGTTTCTGGCGTGGGTGGCGGCGTGAGCGCTGCTACTGCTGCCGGTAATGTTGCTCCGGCGTATGCTGAGACGCAGGGCGCGGCGAGTGCGGATAGCGCGGGTTCGTATGAGGCGGCGGTGGCGCGTGAGCGTGGCCGCGTGGCCGATAAGACCATTGAGCTGTTGGCGGACAAGTTCACGGGTGAGCAGGATACGCTCGCCGAGAACGTGACGCTCCTATTGAAGGGTGCAGCCCCTAATGGCGCGCTTCTTAGTTTCGGTAAGGGCATGGACCGCGCTGCCGTGCGCGACTATATTATGCACGCGGAGATGACGCCGGTTGGTTACACGCTAGAGTCGATCACTCCGGCTGTGAACGCGGGCGAGGGTGCGTATAATGCGACGTTTGTGCGTGATAAGAGTGTGACGGCGGGCGAGTTCACGTCGCTTGACTTTATCAAGGATGCCGCTCAGCGTGCTCGCGTGCGTCAGATTGTGTTCGGTAACCCGGACCTTGCGTCGCGTATTGATGAGGCGGCGTTGTACACGACTGCGACGACTCAGTTCTTGGAGGAGGGTAAGACGCCCGCTAGTGCGTTGGGTAATGCTGCGCTCATGCCGGTTACGTCTGTTGCTGACGCTGTGCGCTCGGTGATGGGTGACGGTTCCACCAAGGAGATTACGTCGCTGAAGCTGGAAACGGTGGACGGGCGCGAGTATTTCCGCTATGTCGTGTCGGATAAGTTGCCGGATACGAGCAATGTTGACGTGGAGGGTTTTGCGCCGAAGTTTGACTGCCGACCAGGTGGAGGCCATTAAGGGTGGCTTGGTGCGCACTAAGGCGTTGGCGGCTGACAACAAGAGTCTGGCGGGCGCGCCGCAGGTGACGCTCTCTGATGGTGGTCGCGCGTTGAAGAATGAGAACTTGGATGCGGGCACATCGGTTCGCGCCCTGTTGGAGAAGGCCGACGAGTATGCGGGCGTTGCCGTTAAGACTGGCCGTAAGGTCAGCGGCGTGCAGGTGAGCGGTAGCGCTATCCGCTTGGAGACTGTTTCTGACCCGGCGTCGGCGGCTGCGCCTAATAAGGCGTTCCTTGCTGAGGTGGAGCGTTTGTACAAGAACGTTTTGCCGATTAAGGACGGGGTTGTTACCAAGCAGATTCCATACGATGTTGTGGACGCTGACACGCGTGAGACCCTGCCCGGCGGCGTTGGTGTGATTGCCGCGTCGGATGACGGCAGCGCGAACGCGTCGTTGGATAAGTTTGTGTGGTGGATGTCTGAGGCTCACCGCGTGGCGGCTAACCTGGATGGCGTCAAGAGTGTGACGGGTATTGAGTTTGATGCCGCGTCTGGCACGATGCACATTCTGGTGTCTAAGACGAAGGCTCCCGTGTTGGATGCGGACACGCCGGAGCCTAGCCCTGAGCCATCTCCTAACCCGGAGCCTCAGCCTACCCGGCCCCGGAGCCGTCGCCTGAGCCGTCTCCTAACCCGGAGCCTCAGCCTGAGCCGCAGCCGGAACCACAGCCTCAGCCTCAGCCGGTCCCTGACCCGACGTTGGACGAGAAGTACGCCAACGACCCGGCGGTGCGTGAGCTGTTCAACTTGTACGCGAAGGCTGTTGCTCGCGTCCAGGCTGCGAACGGTGGAGCGCTGCCGTCCCCGGTTGTGTCGCTTGTGAACCAGGCGGGCGAAGCGGTTGCCCCGGCCCAGAGCGTGGTTGCGCCGTCCGCGTCTGTTGGCGAGTTTTTCGACCACCTGCGCTCTGCTGTGCCGGAGGGTTGGAAGATTGATTTCAGCAAGAACAACCCTGTGGAGCTGAGCGAGGACGGTAAGACTGTTCTTGTTCACGTGGTGCAGGGTGAGGGCGACGCTGACGATTACGATCAGGATATTAGTCAGGCTCACCAGTTGGAGGCCGAGACGGGTAACCGTGACGGTAAGGACGGTTCGACGGGCGTGGCTCCTGGCGAGGTGACGTCTGCTGGCGTGCGCGGCGGTGTTGCTGGCGGGGGTTCTTTGCCGGTGACGGGTGCGAGCGTGTTGACGGGTGTTGGCGCGGGCGTGTTCCTGCTGGCTGGTGGCGTGGCTGCTGGCGCGGCGCGTCGCGTGGGCCGTAAGCGCGCGTGACGTGGCTGACAGTTAGTGTTGTAGCCTTGTAGTGCGCTGGTAGTTGTCGGCGTGCGCGTAAGCGTTTGCTGGTAGCTGCCGTGTGGGGCGCGTGGGTTGGGGGTTGTTCCCTAGCCTGCGCGCCCCGAGTCTTTTTTTGTGTGCCGCTTTCGCCGATGTGGTGCGCGGCGCGTATTCGCCGTGATATGATTGGGTGTGTTGAAAGAGGGAGAGCCGTTCTTCCTGCCGAGTCTTAGATGGGAGCGTCTGATGGGTTTTATGCCGGTTCTTATTGCCGCTAGCGTGTTGAGGAGCAAGGGGTTGTTGCTGGATGGGCGCTCAATTCCCGATAATGGAGATGACGACGACGATGTTAGTGATGTCCCGGTGATCGCTCTGGGTGTTGTTGCGGACATTTTGTGCGTGGGGACCATTGTCGCCGCTATCTGTTCTCGCGATTGGCTGTTATGTGCGGGTGTGGGTGCCCTGTTGGCTGCTCACATCGGTCTTTTATACTGGCTTTCCAAGAAGTAGGGACCGCTCGGTGATTGAGCGTTCGCGACCCTGCTCCTCCCGGTGCGCTCTACGCGCGCTTATCGCGTCTCCCCTCCGATTCGCTGTAAGGGCTTCTGACGCGTTTTCGCGTACTTACCCTTCCCGGTGTACGTTTTGTGCCTGTTTGGCCGTCAGTGGGCCGTACAGTGCGTCTGGCGGGGGTGTGGTGGGGTGTATGGTGCGGCTGTGATGGTCCTGTGTGGTGTTTTGTGGCTTCTTGTGTGCGTATAGGTGAGCGCCCCTGGCCGTGGATGTTGGCCGGGGCGCTCATTCCGTGTTGGCGCGTCTCGCTTTTGGCGCGCAAAGATTTGCCTACGCTGCGTGGGTTTGTTCACTCTTTCCACGGGCGGTGAAACGAGGAGCTGATGCGTGCGCTGTCGGCGGTGACGCTTACGCTGCCGCGCTTAATGGTGAAGTCCGGGTGTTCTGCTTTCCAACTGTAGCGTGTTGTGTTGTTGGTGAGGAGCGTGGGGCGCAGGTCGCCGTCGAACATGGCGTACAGCGAAATCGTTTCGATTGTTTCCTCCTCATCGTCGTAATCGCTGGGTTCTCGATATGTTTCGGTCTTTTCGACCCATGCGGCGGTGATCGTCTGACCGTTTTCGATTGCGTCTCGCGCTCGGAGCGTGAGGCCGCCGCCGGTTCCGGTTTTCTTGGTCCTGGTTTCACCGAAGATGTCGTATGTGCGGGTTTCGTGGCGGATGGTGACGGTGTCGCCATCCGTGATGGTGAGCGTGATCGTGCCGTCGCTTGCGGAGGTTTTCGCGATGGTGATTCCGGCGAACATGTTGGAGAGGATAAGTGCCGATTCGTTGTTGGCGTCACAGTTGGTGTTCATGGTGTTTCCCCTTTGTTGGTGTGTGGTTTTATTGTAGCACGTAGGCGCGCGTGTTGTCTACGCGCGTGGGGGCGGTGTAGGCGCGCGTGTCCTATGGTTTCGCGTGTTTTCGTAGAGGCTATTGGCGTGGTGTGCGCGTCCCGCCCTGTGCGCCTGTGTAGGTGGGCGTGGGTGCGTGTTTGTCTCGTGATCGTGTAATTGGGGAGTGTGGTTGGTTGTGGCTGGTTTTCATGTGGGTGTGCGTGGTAAGGCTGCGGGCCGTGTGGTGCGGTGTGGTGCGAAGCCTGGCGGGTGTCGGTTGACTGGGGCGGATGGTGAGCCGACGCCTCACTTCTCGTCTCTTGCGGAGGGTGAGGCTTTCCTCGCTGAGCAGGAGTCCGCGCAGCGTGGCGGGTTCACCGCTGGAGCTGGCGACGGGGAAGCGAAAACCGCTGTGCTCACCGAGTGTGGGGATGGTTCGGGTCTCGCGGTTGACGCTGCGGGTCGCTGGTATCGTGACGGCGCGCTCATGGAGGACATGGTGGAGGCGGTCAGCGATGAGGGTGAGCCTGTGATGTTCACCGACAGCGAGTTTCACGGGTCGATTGTGAGCGACGCTAAGACGGATGTGCGTATTCACGCTGGCCGCATTGACGATCTCGTAAACGTGGGCTGTTACAGTAATTACGACGATGGTATGAATATGTCGATGATTGGCGGTGACGCGACCGTTGAGCGGGCGTTTGGCGTGAGCGTCGGCTACGTGGGCGATGACGCGCACATTGGGTTGTTGACTGACCATCGCGAGCCGGGTGACACGAGTTCGTTTGCTACTCTGTCTCAGGTGGATGACATGCGTGATCGTGCGGTAATTGACGTGGTGTCTGGTGATACGCGCATTTTCGGTATGATGCACGAGTCCCGTATTGGTGAGTTGACTGGTACTGCGGGAGTGGATGAGATGAGCGGCGCGTCTCGCATTGGCGTTGTTGATTCTTGGGCTGGCGTGGATTACATGTTGGGTGATTCTCGCGTGGGTAATGTGCGTGGGCGTGCTAGTATGTTGCGCGAGAATTCACATGTTGACAGCGTTAACAACGGTGGGTTCGTTGAAGAGGTGCATGATAACGCGTCTGTTAAATTTGTTGTTGATCGTGGACGCGTGAAGGGCGTGTATGAAAATGGGCGAGTTGAGATAGTCCGTCACGGCGGGTCCGTGGGGAGCGTGAACGGCGAGGGTGCGATGGTTGTGAGTGTTGGCGGCGGTGGAACCGTTGAGAGCGTGCGGGATGGTGCTACCGTCTGGGAGGTTGGCGATTATCTTGCTTCCGACTGCGCGACGGTTGGTAGCGTGGATGAGTCTAGCAGGATTGGGCTGATTGATTGCGGAGCTGACATCACGTTCGATTATGCGGATGAGGAGGATGTGACGCCTGAGCGGGCTAGTGTTCTGCTTGCTGAGCGTTTGAGGGGGCGACTCAACAAGCGTGAGTACCGTGTTGGTGTCAAGGGTGCGTGGTGCGTCTTATGGTGACCCGAACGTGACGCTGCGTGTCCGCGATGGGGGTGGGAATGTGGTAGAGGCTTCTCACTTAGGCGATATTTTGCGCGGGTTGCCGGATGTGACAAGTATTGAGCGTGATGAGATGCGCCGCGCGTAGGTCAGTTGTGGGCGATTAGGTGCGCCCATTGCTCTCGGTTTTTATTTATACTGACGTGCTGGTGAGCGCGGGGTGCTGGTTGGTTTTTGTTCTTTTCTGATTGGGGTGTGTTTGTGGTGGCTGGTTTTCATGTGGGTGTGAGGGGTAAGGCTGCGGGTCGTGTGGTGCGGTGTGGTGCGAAGCCTGGCGGGTGTCGGCTTGTTGGGGCGGATGGTGCGCCTGTGCCGCATTTCTCGTCTCTGTCGGAGGGTGAGGCGTTTCTTGCTGAGCAGGAGGCCGCGTCGCGTGGCGGGTTTACCGCCTCCGTTGGTGAAGCTCCTGTTTTGACTGCGTGTGAGGACAGTTCTGGGTTGGCCGTGGACTCGGCGGGTCGTTGGTATCGTGATGGTGTTCTTGTAGAGAACATGGTGGAGGCCATACGCGATGATGATGAGACGGTGGTGCTCGCGGGCGATGATGGTCAGTCGGTTGTCAGCGACGGTAACACGAACGCCCGCGTGGCCGGTGGGAACTTTGGTGACCTCATCAATGTTGGCTACCATACTGATTACGGCGTTGATGAAGAGATTATGTCTGTCGTTAATGACGCTCGTGTGGATAGGGCTTTCGGGCTGGTTGTCAGCCAGGTTGGTGGCGACGCATCCATTGGGGTGATGGGCGATTACGTTGAGCCTGGTAACCCTATGCACGTCACGCCGTCGTATGTTGAAGATTTGTGGAATCGCGCGTCGGTCGGCGTCGCATCTGGGGAAACAAAGATCGTCAGCATGATGGGCGAGGCTCGTGTCGGAACTTTGGGTGGTAAGGCTCGTGTGGGACAGATGAGCGGAGATTCGCGTATCAACGCGGTCGAGTCTGGCGGCGGCGTGAATTACATGATGGGGCGTGCTCACGTGGGCGAGGTTCGTTCTCACAGGCGCGAGGACGGCTACATGGAGCATGGGCGCATTGGCACGATGACTGGCGAGGCAAGCGTGGAGATTGTGCGCGATAGCGGTTTTGTGGGTGAGGTGCGTGAGCGTGCGAGCGTACACGGAGTGTTTTCCGGTGGGCGCGTGATGGAAGTCAAAGATGATGCGCGCGTGAATATGGTGGTGTCCGGTGGTGTTGTGGAGCTTGTGACGGGTGATGCGCGCGTGGGTGAGGTGTGGCGTGGCGGCAGTGTCGATAAGGTGGATGGTAAGGGCGCTGCCGTGATGAACGTGGGGTCGGGTGGCCGCGTGGGCACGGTGACTGGCGGCGCGACGGTCGTTGACGTTGGTTCCTCGGATGCGACTGAGCCGTGCGTTGTGGGGTCGGTGGACTCGTCCAGTAAGGTGAGTTTGATTGACTGCTGGGCTGATGTGACGTATGAGTGTGGGGAAGCGAATGTGTCTCCTGCTCGTGCGCGCGAGTTTGTGGTGAAGCGTTTGAGTGACGACGCGACGGGTATCGGCTCTGCGTGTTTGGAGCGTGCGAATGGCGATAATCCGTATTCGCGCTCGAATGTGCGCCTGCGTGTGCGCGACGCTCAGGGGCGTGTCGTTGATGTCCCTGACGTGGATGGGGTGTTGTGCGAGTTGACGGAGGTTGATGATGATGAGCGTGAGCTGATGTGGGAGAGCATGATGGGTTCCCCTGATAGCAACAGGTAGCGGGGCGGCTTGTGCCCGCGCTAGTAGTGTGTTGCTTGTGCGCTTCGCGCGAGCGTGTGGTACGCTTGTGTCGTTAGTACAATGTGAAAGGTGGAGTTGTGTTTCTTTTCCTGCTTTGGTTCGTCGTTTCGCTGATGTTCTCTTATCATGCTTTTGAGGAGTACAAGAAGGATAATCGCCCGACCGCTATGTTTTGGGTGTACCTGCTGCTTGTCGCCGCCAGTGTCTCGTATATGTTCGGGGACAAGGTGTGCTAAAGGTTCCCGCTGGCGTTGAATTGTGAAGCGGACGCGTAGGGTGAGTGTTCACCGTGCGCGTCCGCTCTTGTCTAACCAATGGGTGTGGGTTACCCCGTCATTGCCCGCGTCTTGTGGCTACAGTTCGTCCTCGTCGAAGGCAATGAGGTAGATGGACCCCCAGTCCTCGTAGATTTCGTGAGTGAACGTTGCCTCAGCGAGGAGGCGCGGCTCGTCGTCGTTTTCGCATTGCACGTAGAGGCGTTGCGTGTACATGCCGTTTGCGGTATCTTCTGTGTCTATCCATGCGCGCTCAATGACGCCCGCACCAGTGTAGCTATCCCTGTCCACGTGGTAGACTTTGTTTCGTTCACCGTCTGTGACTGCGACGGCTGTCCCGTCCGTGAACGTGACGTGGTGCCCCTTGGCGTATGGTTCGCGGGAGAGTCGCTTTCCGATGAAGTGCTGGTTGAAGAACGCTTCGTGCGCCCAGTCCCAGTTGGCGCTCAGCTCGTCAATGGGTTCATTGCGGTTCATAGCTAACGTTTCCCGTCTGTTCTTGTCCGTTTGTGTCAGTTGGTCACCATTGGGGTTCGAGAGCCGCGTCGGCTGTGCTGATGGTGGTGCCGTCGCTGCTTTCGAGGATGAGGGTGGGGCGCAGGTCCGAGTGTGCCGCGTATTCGCCGCTGACTTCTGCGATCTTTTCGGGTCGCAGGTTGCTCTCGGCGAGCACCCACAGGGTGATCGTGCGGGTCACCTGGGGCACGTTCATGCCGTTTGTGTCGGTGAACTCGCTCGCGGTTTCGACCCACGCGCGCACGACGCGGCCGCTGTCGTGCTTCTTGTAGTGCTCGTCGTCGCTGTTGGTGAAGTTGTCAGCATCAACGGCGAGCGCCTTGTTGTCGGCGGGAGCGGTGGCACCTCCTGGGAGGATGGTCGCAGCGTTGATGGTGACATGTGTGCCGTCGGTGAAGGCGACGGTGTTGCGGGGCGCGCCGGGGGTGTACGTGTCGGCGATCTGCTTGCCTGCGAACAGTGCGTTGAGGTTTCGGGCGCGTTCCTGGGTGGCGTCACTGTTAACGATGTCGAGCATGTGTGTTTTCTCCTGTGTGGGCGTATTTTCTTTATTCTATCACAGCGCCTGCGCGTTTGCGTGGCGAGTTGCCAGGTGTCTATATGACAGTTTGGTTTAGTTGCTATTGGTTGTATAGCTGGTATTGGTTGTATTTCTTCTGTGGGGGGTGACGCGTTGGCAAAGAATCAGACCTATAAGGCTTTTGTCGCGCGCCCGACTCACGTTCTGAATCTGAACGGTGAGCTACTAGATAACGTCCCCGTTATGGCTGAACTCGTGTCTGAGGTGCGTGACATCTCGGCCTATGCGATCTACACAGTCCGCAACGATGAGGCGCTAGGAGACGAGCTGGCGCGGGTCACTGCATCTGCGCCAGCCGAGGCGGGACGCCAGGCGGGTATTACCATGCCTGAGTTTCTTGCGTCTGGCCGCACTGGTAGGTCGCGTAAAGAGAAGCTGTTTCAGTATAACGTGGTCGCGTCGTTCCGTTCCTACCAGGAGCGAGTTAACGCCGCGAACGGTGAGAGTTCCAAGTATGTTTCACAGGGCTGGAAGCGTACTGTAAATGGGTCCGCACCGTCGTATGGTGGGGATTATGTGAATCTTGGTGCCGTGGACCGGGCTTATGCCGCCATCGAAAATAACCCGTTTGCCGACGGCGAAATTATCCTGAAAGTGGTTATTCAAGGCACGTGGTATCGGCTGATCTTCGACTTTGACAACGAGAGGTTTCGCGAGGGTAAAGTAACCCTACCTGCCATTAAGGTCGAGAACGGTCAGCCTGTGTTTATTTTCACCGTCGTGACGGATAATCCGGTTGTCCAGTTTTCGGGTGACTATGCTATCGGCGTGGATGTGGGAATCACGGATTACGCCACCGTTGTAGTACGTGACACTAAGACTGGACGGATAGCGTATGAGACCGCACTTTCCCAGCGGGTTCACTCGCTCTGGAACAGTGCCCGCGCGTCCGAGCGGCAAGTTCGGGACTTACGGAATAAAGCGGAGACGCTGCTTCATGATCGGCAAGCGCGCATGGCCGCTTTGGATGAGGCGCGGCTCCACCGTGAGGCCGCATCCCGGAAGAAGCGTGAGCTTGCGATTCTCGCCGCACAAGAGATAGCTGACCTCTCCCACCTGTGGGGGAACGCGGTTGTCGCGGTGGAAGATTTGGGCTGGATTAGTAACACCATGCAGAATGGGCGGTGGAACCGGGGAGAGTTGGTTAAGTGGCTCACCCACTATGTTACTCAGAACGGCGGCTGGGTCGTGGCCGTAAGCCCGGCCAACACGTCGCAACTGTGCCACAAGTGCGGTCAGCGGGTCACGCACCCAACTCGTAAGGTGTCCGTCTGTCCCGAGCACGGGGCGATGGACCGGGATGTTAACGCTGCGGCCAACATCGCCGCTAGAGCGGTGCCACGCGTGGCTAAAGCGAGAGCAACACGCGCGAAAAACCGGAAACTCAGGCCACAAGCGCCGCTCAGAACGCCGCCAGCCAGGGATTCGCTGAAATACCCTGGCAGGGACCGGACGAAAAACAAGCCGACTCTGAAAAGGAAGAACCACCGCCTCGTTTCCGGGGAGGTGATTCTTCCTTCATGCCCCGCTAGGGCACAAGCGCAACGCTTGGAGGCTATGGTACTAGCGGACCAGGGCGCATGTGACGCTCTGGGGACCAATGTGGCGGCACTCAAACGAGGAAACGCGACCTACGAATGTAGGTTATGTAGCCTTATTTGATACTCTGGCTCCATTGTAGCATGTTGTGAGGTCGTGTGCATGGTGTGTCGTTATCTTGTGGGGCGCGCATTGGGTGTGTTTGTGATCATGTTGGTGGCGCGCGTGGCCGCGAGCGCGCGGGGAAGCGAAACGCTAGTGTGGTGGAGTTAGCCGGGGCGCGTAAAGAAGCGGGGAGAGGAGCAGAAGCACAAGCAATCTACTCCTCTCCCCCTGTGCGTTTACCCGCGCGCGTGGGTGCGTTTATTTATGTGGTAGTCGGATGGTGGTGTGGGTGGCGGCGGCTTCGCCGTTGACGACGCGTCCGTCGCTGTGTTCGATGGTGAGGCCGTGGTGTGCGGTTCGTCCGCTGTAAACGCTGGTGTAGAGGGCGATGGGTGTGGGGTTGTCGGGTGTGGTGGCGTGGAGGGTGATGACGGTGGTTTCGCGTCGTCCTCGCCTCGTGTTGTTGGAGGCGTGGGTGTTGTTGTCGTCGCCTGTGATGGTGGTGTTTTCTGTCATAGGTTGTGTCTTGTCTGCGTTGGTGGGTTGTTCGCGTGTGTCTTGTGCGCGGGTGCGGGTGACCCATGTGTGGGTGATGGGGCCGATGGTGTTGCCGTCCGTGAGGGTGATGGTGGTGGCGTGGCGGCTTCCTTTGTTGGTGCGCGGTTGGTTGTTGAGGGTGGCGTGTACGGTGATGGTGTGTGCGTCTCCCGTGTTGGTAGCGCCCGACTCGCGCGTGTTCTCGTTGTCGCTGTTGTGGATGGTCTCGCTGTTGCGGTCGTTGTTGTCGGTCTCGCGTGGCGAGAGGGTGAAGATGCCATCCGCCGCGTTGGTAATGGTTTCTCCGACCAGCATGTCGGCGAGCGCTTGTTGTTCGCGCTTGACCCACGCGTCGATCTGCTTGTGGGTGAGTGCGACGCGGATGGTGGCGAGCGGCTTACTCTTGTCGCGTGGGGTTGCGAAGGTGCCGGTGGTGATGTCCGCGTGGGCGGTGCGGATTGTGGCGGGCACGGTTTCGCCTTGATAGAAGAGGATGAGGGTGAGGCTGGTGATGGTGCCCGCGTGGTTGGTGTTGGTGTGGAGGTGTGCGCGCTCGATGATGCGGCGGTCTGCGTGCGCGCGCATGTCCTGACTGTATGAGCCTGCGCCCGTGCTGGCACTATCCGCGCCCGTGTTGCCGTCGCCTAGCGTGATGGTAAGGCTGGTGCCGTCGCTCAGGGTGATGACGTGGCCGTTGTCGATCTTCACGTAGCGGCCGTGGAAGAGTTTGTAGAGGGTGGCGGCGAGCTGGTCTGTGTCGCTGGCGGTGTATTGTGTAGCGCGTACTGGTCCAAAGCCGTGTTCGATGTCGTTCCAGGTGTTCATTGTTGATTTCTGTTCCTTTCGGTTGCTTCTCGTTTGTTCTTGTGTACGCTGGTTGCGTGTTGTCTCCCGCGCGCGTGGACGGTTCACCTTGTGCGCGCGTTTTCCTGTTCGTCATGGTATCATGGGTGCTATCGGGGCGTGAAATCGCCGCAAACAAGGAAGAATGAGAGTTGGAGGAAACATGGCAGTGATCAAGCGCGATGGGTGCAAGTATGCGGACGATGAGACGATGCGTGAACTGTTGGAGTCGTGGGACGACGACGATGTTGTATGCGACTGTTTCCCTGTACATACTTTCGTTTGTTCCATTGGTGACGGTTTTGTTGCGGTGACTCGCGGCGGTCGCCTGCTGAGCGAGGATGACGTGTACGATATGGTGAACGCGAAGCTGCGCGAGGACTATCCTGACCCGGTGGAGATTGCGTGGTTGGAGCGTGACGTTGTGGAGGCGTTTTCGCGTGTCGCCCCTGACGCGTACGAGGAATACGTGCGTGAAGAGGTTAGTCGCCTCGTTGAGAATGACACCCTGCGTTGTTTGCAGAATTGGCGCGGGCCGTCGCTGGCACGTTTGTGAGAGAAAGAGAGGGTTTGTATGTCGTTGCTTGCTGTGACTGTGGGTTCTGACCCGTCTGCCGTTGTTGACGATGTGCGGGCGGTGGGCTGGTATGGCGTGAACGTGTATCATCGTCTCGCGTGTTCTGGCGGCTGCTATGATGCGCTTTCTTCCGTTGACGCGGTTGACGCGTGCTGTGACACCTGCGGGTTGCGCCCCGTTGTGGAAGTTTCGCTGTACGCTCAGCCGGGCATGATTGATAGCGACGTGTCTGCGTGCGTGGAGGAGGGCGACGTGCTTGTGTTTGAGGGCGACCCACGTGTACCACCTGTTTTGTTTGCGGTTTCCCGTCCGATGTGGGAGGGCGTTTTGGCGAGCGCTCGTGGCTGGCGTGAGTTTGTGGTGGCGGCTGGCGCGTGCGGTTGTCAGCGGAGGCGTGTGGAGGTCGCCACGGTTGCGGCTCGCGAGCTGTTGCGTGGTGGCCGCGCGTGAGGGTAATTCACGAACGGCTACTGCGCATGACTGGTAGAGAATCTTATGGAGCATGAGATAGAGAGGCGTTGCCATGAGGAATAGTGTTTGGTGCCGGAATTATGAGACGTGGAGGTGGGAGGACTTTGATCTTGCGGCGCTAGAGTCGGGGGCCGTTGTTCTCTTTCTCGTTGAGGGCGATTATTGGATGGAGTACACTAAGACTGGCCCTGACGCTTGGGTGTCGAATGACGAGGATATGGGCGAAATTGATGACGAGACGTTGGTGTGGGAAACGCTGAGTGAGCGTCGCGATTCGTGGGTAATTATTGCTCCTCGTGGCCTTGTCGGTAACCGCGTCGAGTCATAAATTGTCTGCATACTTAGCGCGTGTGCGCGTGAACTTGCGAGAGGGTGTGGGTTGTTTGTTCTCTCTCGTGCGAACGCCTCGCGTGTGTTGTCGTGTCCCCCGCTGGGTGCGCATATGCGTGCCTGGCGGGGGCGTTTTTTTGTTTGCGCGGGGTGAGCTTTCGTGCTATCCTTGGAGTTAGCAAACAAAAGCCAACAACAAAAGGGGAACAACATGTCCTGCAATTGCCAGAAGTGCCTTTACGAGGAGCCGACGACAACCGATTTTACCGCGCACAGCACCGACGGTGACCACGCGACTTTCGATACCCGAAAGCTGGTGGCTGGCACGTTCGTTGAGATCGGCGCTAGGCGATTCTTTAAGATTGGAGATCCGGACGTGTGGGTGACGAGGGACGGTGAGCACCTAACCCGTGAGGAGTTTGCGCGGGTTGTGCAGAATACGACGACGCCCGTTATCGTGAACCCCGCTGAGGTGCGGTGGTACGAGCGCCCCGTAGATGAGTGATAATCGCCTTTCTATGGCTGACGGTCGCTCTCTGTAAGTGCCCTGTTGGTGGTGTGTTGCCACTGGCGGGGCGCTCTCTTTTTTGTGCGGGCGTGGTGCGGGCTATTATGGAGTGGAAGGGTGGTGTGTTGTAGGTGGCTGGTGTTGAGGGCTTGTGGTGTGTTGACGCTGACGGTGTGGTGAGTGTCGCTGACGATAGCGTGTTGCGTGGCGTGGTCCAGGATGCGGTGAGCGCCCGCGCGGTTCCTGACGCGCTTGTTGATTCGTGTGTGGAGTTGTTTTTCTGTGTGTTGCGCGCTCGCGGCTGCGTTGTGGACGATGATGCGACGTTGTTGGCGCTGTCTGGTGCGGTTGGTGAGCTTGTGTGCGCAGTGTTGCCGGGGGAGCGTGCGCTGGCGTCGCTTGATGTTGGCGTGTTGACTGCTGGGTTGGCGCTCGTGGGGGATATTGTGTGTGGCGCTGCTCTCTCGGTCGAGGCTAGTGATGACATGATGGGCGAGGCGTTGCGTATCTCTGAGGGTGCACGGTTGATTGCCGCCGCGTCTGGTGGCTTACCCTGATGCGTGCGGCGCGTGCCGCCTTGTCGGTTGAGGTTGTGCTCTGTCACATGTCGCGCTTCGTCTCGCGTGAAGCGCGTGACGCGGCTGCGCGCCTCTCCCGGTTCACTGTATGGCGTTTTGAGGTGCTTTCAGGGCATAACCCTTGTGTGTGGGCGTTTGCGGTGCGAAAGCCCGTGAGAGGCGCGTCTGGGTATCGTATCGGCGGCAAAAGTGGGGTGCGCTCGCGGGCGTGGCTGTGTTGCTGGGGTGCGTCGGGCGGTTGGCGGTTGTGCGACACTACCATTAGGTGTGACGGGTGTCACTCATGCCCCGTGGAATAAATGCGCGGCGACCGGCGTTACCCGTGTAGGGCGCGTAGTGTTCACTCGCGGTGAGTTGACTTGTTGTTCGCGCGCACGTATGCTGGTCGTTAAGTGTAGGTGGCGCTCCTGCGTGGGGTGTGTGATGATAAGATGAGGTTTGTATGCCGAAGTCGGGCATTGAGATGAGCGGTCATATGGAATGGAGTGATGAGTGGCCATGTCCTAGCGAGAGAGCGGTTGATCGTGTAACACCGATCATCGCGCCCTATTGTTCGAGAGGCGGACCATCGAAATTTGAGAAGGAGGCGGCGGCTATTGTGTGGGAGGTGGCCGGGTTTGAAATTTTCAATTGGACATTCAGCCATCTCATGAATGTTTGGTCGGCCGACTTTGACCGCCTGATTGAAGTAGAGGCGGACGGTGTTGTGAGGGGCTTTTTCAATGACGCTGCTTCCTTGTGTTCCGCCGACCGGTTCGTTGATGGGTGTGCGTTGGGGAGCTTTAATGTGTTAACGTTTGCTAAAAGCGCCGGTTTCTATGACGGGCGTATTCTTAAGGCGGATCGCAGGAGTATCTTTTCTACGTGGAACAGTTACGTATGGCCTCGGCTTATTCGGACAGGTGTCGCCGGTAGTGACGGTTTGGGGCTACTGAAACATGAGCCGGGGCAGCTAGTTTGGTGAGTTTGACGCGCGCTGCTCCTTGCGATATTGTTGTGTTGCGAGGGGCGGCGTGGTCGCGTTGTGTGCGCGAGTGCGCGTGTAGTTGATGTCGCTGTTTCGGGTGGTTGAGTGGTAGGCGAGGAGAGGGCATGTCGAAGCTGTTTGTGAACAACTCGTCCATGAGTGTGGGTGAGTCGCGCGATGTTGCGCCTTTCGCTTCCGATACTTTCGCTGATTCTCTGCGTCGTGGCGTGGCGGCTGCTGGCTCTGCGGTGAAGCTGGGGTCGTTTGTTCCGTTGAACTTTGGCGAGAAAAAGCCGAAGTGGCGTGAAACGGGCGTGCGTGTGGATGCTAACGAGATGATTATCCGCGCGGGTTTGCCCTCCCAGCCGAGCGTAGAGGCTGCGGCTGGTGACGGTGAGTTCCTTGTTACGTCGCATGGTCTCGTTGATCTTGACTTGGACTTCCATGACAATGTGAATGAGAATCAGCGCAAGGGCGACCGCGGGGCTTTCCTGTCGCTTATGCGTGGCCTGACGGGCGCGGCGCGCGTGTACGTGTCTCGTACTGGTTCTGGTGGCGCTCACGCGCCTTTGCTTGTTCCTGAGCGTTTGTATGATGAGTTTCCGCTGCTCTGGTTTGTGTTTGGCCGCGTGGTGTATGCCAACGCAGCTCACAAGGCTGTGGGTGGTCGCGCGTTGCGCGCGTTCGCCGCCGAGATTAACGATAGTGTTGCTGCCGTTGTGGCTGAGCGTGTGGACGTGTCGGCTGGCGATAAGCGGACTGGCGTGCGCGCTGATGGTGCGCGTGATACTGTCGATGGTGTTTCTGTGCGTGACCCTCGTGTCCGGTACCGCGTGATTGTTCCTGATAACGTGTTGTGTGGTGTGAGCGAGGGTGCGGCGGTCTCTGCGTTGTCGGAGTACACGGCGGCTTATGCTCGTGGTGACGGCGAGGGGATGGCGCGCGCTGCTGGCGTGTTCCCGTCTGTGGGCGTTTTGTCTGAGTCTGCGGCGCGTCGGTTGAGTGAGCTTGTGCTGCGCGAACTGTCTGTTCCTGGCGTGGAGTTGAAGCCTGCCGATGCTGCGATTGCTGGTCGTGAGGGTGTGCTGGAAGCTCTACCTGGCGCTGTTCGTGCGCTGGTGGTGTCCGGGCACGCGACTACCAAGTGTGCGCCGTGGGGTTTGCCGGTGGTTGAAGGTAACGTGTTGCGTCGTCGCATGTGTAGTGCGGTGCTCCGCGCGTATGCCCTCGTTGACGAGGGGGCGGTCGAGGATCGCCCTAGTGATTTGGTTGCCGCTGTGGAGGGCGCGCGTTTCGCGTTGTGCGATGGTTTCTTGAATCCTCTCGTGTGGGGAGAGTATGCTGGCAACGCACTGTCGCCTGTTCAGCGCGCGGTGTTGGTGCGCGGCGAGCTGCGTTTGTCTGGTGTGGGCGAGTTGTGGGAGCTTGTGCGCTCCGTTGTTGCCCCTGCCGCCTCTTTCTTGTCGGATGAGGCGCTGGACGAGGCGTCGGCTGATAGTGTGGTTATGGCTGCGGCTGAGGCTGGTTTCCCGGTGTTGGGCGGTCAACGCAGTGTAGACGCGGAGTCTGGTTCTGACGGCGTGTCGCGTGAAAAGACGCTCGCCTTGTCGTGTGCGGAGAGTGAGCGCCACGCAGTCAAGGGGAAGCGAGAGTCGTTTAAGTCTCGCCGGTACCGGGTTGCTGGGCGCGGCGTGGGCGTGGTGGATGCTCTGGGCGTTGTGCGCGTCGCGGAGTCTTGGGTTTGTTTAATGACACGTCGTGCCGTGATTTGTTTACGTTCGGTAACAAGTGGGCGGATGCTGTTGGCTGCTTGACGCGCGCCGGTAGTAAGGATGATGTTGATTTCGCGCGTTCGTGGCGTTTTTGTACGGTGACGTTTGCTGAGGCGATGGCTGAGGGCTTGGTGCCGTTCGTTGATCGCGTGGTGTGGATGCTGTCGAACATGGGCACTAGCGGCGCTACCATTTCTTATACGGTGCCGAACGTGTTGGAGGCTCACCGTGTTCTCGCTGGGCAGTCTGATGGCAGTGGGGGTGACCCGGTGTTTGATGGTGACCCGGTTCTGGTGGAGTCTGCGCATCGTCTGACGGCGGGTAAGGCTGCTCGCGTGTCTCGCGTGTTCCCTGGTGTTCGCGTTGAGGGCGCGGATGGTGTGGTTGTTGCCGTAGCCGACGAGGACGCGGCTGCTGGTAAGGGTGCGCAGGGTGTGCGTACTGTTCGCGTGTCTCAGCTTTCCCCGCGCGTGGTGGAGGCTGTGTATGAGCGTCTGTCACGTGAGGGTGATACGGATGGTGTTCACGCGCTTGTGGTTGGGTGGTCGCTTGCCCTGCGTCGCGTGTTGTCGCGCCTGTTCGCATCTGATACCGAGCGTTCCGTGTCTGCTGCGTTTGCTGGCGCAGGTGCCGCTGATGATTCTGCTTCTTCTGCTGCCGGTAATCCGCGTAGTGGGTTTGCGGGGCTGGGTGCGCGAGGCGAAGCGGGCGTGTTGGACATTGAGCGTGCTGTGAAGCGAGCATGGGCGTATTTGGAGGAGCGTGAACGTGGTTTGCAGCGTCGCTCGGCGCGCACGCGCGAGAACCTGGCGCGCGCGAAGCGCGATGTGGCTACTGTGCTCGCGTACCTGTGGATGCTCAGTGTGCAGGGCGCGACGGGGCGTTTGTCCGGTAGCCGTAAGCGTCTGCGCGCCCTGTTGCGTGACGCTTCAAAGGCTGCTGGTGACGCGCGTGGCGCTTCTCAGGATGATAAGGCTGTGAATGAGCGCGTGAAGCAGACGATGCGGCTTTTGCGTGGTGTGGGCGTGTTGTCGTTTGATGAGATGCAGCGTGCCCCTATTGGCGGCGTGGGTCGTGCGAGCGTGTACTCTGTTCGCGGCGAGTTTCTACTACGTGACGCTGATACTCTGCGCGCTGTGGAGGCGCTGCGTACCACTGTGGTTCCCATGTTGTCGGGGAAGTTCGCGCAGGGGTGCGCGTTGAATCCTTCTGTGGGCGTTGACGGGTTGGTGCGTTTTGGTGGCCGCACGTTGGATGAGTGGGACAAGTTGGGTGGTCCGTGGCGTGAGCGCGTGGCTGGTAACGAGGCTGCCGGTCGTGTGGCTGACGGTGAGCGAGTGTTTGCCGCCCGCGACCGAGCGGTGTTGGATAGGCTGGTAGGCGAGTTTTCGCGCGCGGTTGGTATCGCCAATGCGGGTGGCGCATCTGCTGTGGGTGTGGGTGTGGCTGCCGCTCGGGCTGCGGCCGTGTCTGGTCGTGAGTTGTTCGCTCATCAGGTGGCGATTTGTGAGTTGGCTCGTTTGGCGGTTGAGGGAGTGGAGGGCGTTCGCGTGGTTGCGGGCATCCTACACCGCATATGGTGATGTCGAGTCCGTCGAAGGCTGGCGCGCAGCGCCTAGTGGAGGTTGTGCGTCGTGATGTGGCGCGCGAGGCATGGGATGGCGTTGAGCCTGGAACGCCTGAGTATGCGAAGCGCACGGATGAGGTGTTCGGTAATCGCGCTATGACTCCCTCGCATTTGCTGCGTGATGGTGGTGTGAGCGCGAAAAAGCGTGAGTTGTTTATTCCCGTGTTTGTGCTGGTGGCTGAGGGTAGTCCTCTCCTGTTGGATGAGCGTTTTGCGCGTGTGATGTGTCAGTCGTTCCCTGAGAGCGGGGAGCGTGGTATTAGCTTGTTTGTGCCGGTGTCGCTGGTGGATGCTGGTGGCGCGGCCGCGTGGGTGACGTGTGGCGGTAGGGGCCGCTTGTGGTTTGAGTCTTTTGCTGGCGCGGCTGCTTGTGCGATCAATGGCGGCGTCGAGTCTGGCGTGTCTCTGATTCGTCAGGTGCGTGGCCTTTTGGCTAGGTTGTGTGAGGCGCAGGACTATTTGCCTGCGTTTGATGGGGGGCACCTGCTGGCTACTTCTGGCGGCGTGGAGGCTGACGTGTTGGCTGGTGTGCGCTCCGATGCGGTGGGGGCCGCTGAGCGTGCGCTGTTGTTGGCCGCTGTGGGGTTTGGTGAGGCTAAGCCGGGCGCGGGCGTGTTCTTGACGGACTACGCGCGCAAGCGTCTTGCTGGTATGGGTGAGGGTGAGCTGGCTGTGTTGGCTGGTGAGCGTCTTGCGTCGCTGTCCGGTTTGGTTGATTCTATCGCCGCTGACGCTGCCGCTGTTCCTGCTGGTGTTGACGCGGGCGAGTGGGCTGCTCGCTTGGCGGCTGCGGCTCTTGCTGTGTGGGGTTGTGTTGAGACTTCTCGCCGTGCGCGCGCGAATGGAGGCTTGGTGTGTGCTCTGGTAATGCGCGTGCTGTCTGGTGTGTCTGCCGCGTCCACTGGTGGCGGGGTTGGTGTGGTGCCGAAGCCTGATGGTTGGGTGCTGCGAGCATAGCGCGGCTGCGCCGCCCCGTGTGAATTGAATACTTTTCCTGGTTTCCCTGGCATCCTTGTGGTGCGCGGGGTTTTCGTGTTTGCTGTTCGCGTGTTTTCGCTGTGTTTTTGGGTGCTTCCGGCCGTATTTTGTCTACATATGTGGACGTGTTGGGTGGGGTTGTGGCTGATTTTTGGGTGGGATGGGTTGGTGGTTGGGTGCCCTTGGGTGTGTTGTGCGCTTATTTTCCCCGTGTCATTATTGCCTAGAGATAGAGGGGGTGGTGTTCTGTTGAGATTCGCGTCGTGGTTGACTATTGCCTCAGTGGCGATGTAACCCAGGAGTGCTGATAGCGTGAATGTGGCGGCTGACATGGCGGTGTAGTGCCATGCGTGTGCATCGGCGCTGTCGTCGGTGGTTTTGACGGCGACGGGCGTGTACCCTGCGTTGCGTCTGGTTGATGATCTGATGCCGGGGTCGAGTGGTCGTCTCCCGGTAGTGTATCCGGGGTTGGGGTGAACATTGTGTCGCGTAATGTTGATGAGGATGGCGTCGCTCGCGGTGACGATGTTGTCGGCGTCTCTGTCGCCCCTGACGGGGAGGTGTCGGTATTCCGTCCGGTGTCGCGTGAGTTTATCGAAGCGGAGTTGGAGCGTTGGAGCGGGCTGCTCGAACGCCTCGGCAACGTAGATGACGACGTGTGACGTGGTTCGCTTTCCTGCGTGTTCGCGTGGCGCTCGACTTGCGCGTGTGGTACGCTTATTGCGTTGAAAGGGTCCGCCGGAAATGGCGACCAGGCACGCGTTCAAGAAGGAGTCACAACAATGGAGAATGTTCAGATGCACGAGGCCCTGAACGGCGTTATCGACAACGGCGACGGCACGTTCACCATCTCCCGCGACAAGCTGATTGCTCTCGTCCAGGGGCAGGTGTTCCTGGACGTGTACGATGAGGCGGACGTTTCCGAGTCGGAGTCCGGCATGGACCGCGCGTATCGCCGTGTCCTGGGGGGCGACTATGAGAGCGCGTATGATTACGCGGTGGACCAGGTTGATGCGTTCGCGGGCAAGGTACGCGACTGACGCCGGTTGTGTCGCATACGTGGTGTTGATTCGCTGCGTGGGCGACATTCGTGTATGTAAGAGGAGTTGTTGATGTCGTTCTGGATGATTGTGCTCGCGGTGGTCGCGTTTGCTGCTGTGGCGCTGTTTGTGGTGAAGCGCGTGGTTCCCGCGTGTCGTCGCTCGTGCGGTCTTGATTCGTTTTGGGCGGCGAAGAAGCGCCGCTCGCGCGTGGTCGTCACTGTTTACGATGACGATATGCCGTGCGGCGTGGATGCGCTCAATGTCGAGGGCGTCGTGGGGAGCGTGACCGTCAGGCGTGGCGAGCTGACAATTTGTATGCTGGGTGTGCCTCCTCTTGGTTCGAGTGCGATTCACCCCGTGGTGCAGTTCTCGTTCAAGATGGAGGATGTGCAGGGTTTTTCTGTGGGTGAGCGCCCGATGTTGCACCGCTTGGAGTGGCGCGAACGTGAGGGGTTCGCTTATGCGCTGCGTTTCACTGGCGATAACGGTCCTGCGAGCGTGGATGAGGCTGTCGCTCGTGTGAAGGCGCGGGGTGGCTCTTGTTGGGGCGTGGAGGAAGCTGCCGAGCATGAGTGGCTCTTTGAGGAGCACTGTCCCCGGTAGGCGGCGGATGGATGGTTGCTGATTGGCGCGCCTGACGCTGGGCGCGCGGTAGGCTCCGGTGATGCCGCTCGTGAAAGCGGGCGCGTTGCTGGGGTCTCGTTTTGTGCGCGCGTTTCGCGATGTCGGGGCGCTTTCGGCGTGGTATAGTGGTTGCATCAAGGGGGCGTCGTTGTGTCGCCTGTGGAAAACTAGCTTGTAGGAGTGCCTGTGCTTTTTCTTGGCATGTCACCCGTGTACGTGTTGTCTGATGAGGAGTCTGCGGCGTTGTCGCGTGAGGAGGAGCCGCTGACGTGGCGCTTCGTGCTGTGCTCGGCGATGGCGTGCGTTGCATTGGTGACGGCGCTTGCTTTTTTCGTGCATCACTTCGTGTGGCCCGTCCAGGTGGTCGGCGACATTGAGTATCGGTTCACGTGGCACGAGAACGTGAACACGGTAACCGTTCATGGTTTTGACGGAAGCGAGTTATACACGCTGTCGGGTCACTGCTATGTCAGGAATCGCGGTAAGGTGGATGATGGTCGTCCGCACCCTGGTCCGGCCGTGGTGACGTGCTATGATGAGGGTGTTCCTTTCCGCTACCCTGTTCGTGAGGGTATGTCGTTTACTATGGAGAATACGGGCGGCTCGTATGGGTGGGAGGGGTCGTATGCGACTATCCGTGTGGCGGGTTCGTCGGTTTCTTATGGACTGTCTGATTACGTGGGGCGCGGCGGCGACTGACGGAGGGTGTCGGCTGGTAGCTGCGGCAACTGTTTGGCGTGTGGCGGGGCGTTTCCCTCTTGTGGGGCGCGCCGTCGTTCGTTTATGTTCGCTTGCGCTTGTTGCGCGCGTTTTGTTCGCGGCCTGCGTACTGGCGTGGCTTGCGGCGTTTGATGACGTGCGCTCCCGTGTGGCGTGTGCCTCTATTGGTATTGTGGCGCGTGCGGCGCGCTGGCGTAACTTGCCGCTTACGGTTGGTGTCCTGTCGTCTACGCGCTTGTTGTCTGTTTGTGTTTGTTCTGTCTTTTTGTGGAGTGTTCTATTTTGTCTGTTCGTGTTCGTTTTGTTGATGGTTTTGTTGGCGTGTCTGATGCGCGTTTGTTTCATTCTCGCTCTGTTGCGTACAAGTGTTACTGGTTGGCGCGTGATGTGTTTGGTTATGGTGAGGAGTCTGCGCGTGTGGCGTATATGGCGGGGTGGTGTCATGATGCGGGGTATGCGTTTGCGCCGACGCAGCTCGATCACGCTGAGGCGGGTGGTGTGATTTTGGGCGATGCGGGGGCGTCGTTCGCTGATGCCGTGCGGTCTCACGGTGACCCGGATGTGTTGGCGATGAGTGACTTGTTGTTGATTGTGAATACGGCTGACATGATGTGTGGGCCGGATGGTGTTCCGGTGTCGTTCGTTGAGCGCCTGTCTGATGTGGAGGCGCGTTATGGCGTGGGGAGCCGTCAGGCGGTTGATGTGGGCGTGATGCTGGGTGTGTTGCGGCGAGAGTTGGAGCTGCGTGGCGTGAGCGTGGAGGCTGCTGAGCGTGCGGGAGTTGAGCGCGTGGATACGGAGAGTGAGTTTCCCGAGTCGGCTGCTGGCGCGGAAGGCGTGAGCGCGGCGGATGTGGACGCAGCGGATGCAGTAGATTCGCTGTAGGCGCTTCTCGCGGCCTTTCACACGCCCGACCATCCGAGTACACGTTTTGCGCTTGCGAGGCCGTCAGCGGCCCGTACAGCGCGGTTCTCGCGGGTGTTAGCGCGATTGGGTGGGTGTGGCGTGAGAGTCGTTGGCATGTTTGGGTGTCGGGGGCGTGAAGAGCGCCACCAGCTGCCGTGTTGGTAACTGGTGGCGCTTCCTTGTTTGTTCGTTGTGTGTCCCGCGTTACTGGCTGGTGAGCGTGTTGTAGGTGTTGACACCGACTTCACGCGGCGGAACGGTGATTGTGATGGGGCCGTTGTCGGACCCGCGCTGGGCTGGGCTGTTTCGGATGATGTTCGCGGTTTCTGTGTCGAGGTGATTTAGCCACTCGTTGAAAGCGCTCGTGTTGCAGACTCGGATGACGCCGCCCTCCTCAACAATCTGGCTCAGCTTTCTGTGTCACGCGCCTCTCGTGGGAGTAGGTGAGTGTCGTTAACTTCTGGCGAGTAGACGAATGGGGTAGTGTCGGGGTGCGGCTTTCCTGTAACTGTCTCCTCCCACGGAGTCGAAAAACCAGTTGTGTGGTGGAGCGTGTATTCACCACCGAAAAGGGTGTGAATTTCGACTCCGAACGGGCCGCACTCGCCAAAGCTAGTGTGGCGCGGCTTGATGTAGAACGCATCTCTTGTGATGTGCTCGTCGGGGATTGTAAGGAAATTGAGGGCATACTCTGGGCCGTCCGCGTAGATAGCTAGTGGGTCGGGAACGGCGATGCAGCCTGTGACTGTCTCTCGTGTCGTGCGCGGGTCGCCACTGAGCGCCTTGTATGCTTTGAGTGAGGAATGGAAGTTGCTCATGTTTCGTCCTTTGGTTGGTGACGGTTTGAGTATATCATGTGTGCGAGTATGCGCGCACGCTATATGGCTATGCTTTCGATCATATTGGGAGTGCTTTCTTCGAGAGGGCGGTTGGGTGCCTTTGGTCGCGCGAGGCCGTCAGCGGCGCGTACAGGGTGGTTCTCGCGGGTGTTGGCGTGCGGAGCGTGTTGGTGTGTTGAAGCGTTTTCATGTGGGCGCATACGCAGTGTAGTGGCTTCTACTGGTAACGGGCGGCGTGCCGGGGCACATGTCGCGCGGCCTGCGTGTTTTGTGTGGTATAGTTGAGTCTGTTGGGCGGGGTTCCGCCGCTGAGTCTGAACATTGAAGGAGAAGAAAATGACTGCTGCTACGATTCGCGTAACGATGTTCCCCGAGGGTCGCGTCGTTGACACAAAACTGAGTCAGATCACCTCCGGTTCACTGCTCACGTGTGGGATTGGCGTCCTGTTCCGCCACTACGACAACGGCGCCAATTGCTACATGTGGACGAGCAAAGATGGCGACCGCTTCACCGACGATGATCTACAGGAGCTTCTGGTGGCTGACGGTGAGTTCCCAGTGGTGATGCGGTACAAGTGAACGCTTTTGCGCGGTCTGTTGACTGCCCGTGCCGCGTCGTCCCCGCCACGGTGTTTGCGTGTAGCGGGGGAGAGTGCTATTGTGGCGGTGTTGGCGGGGTGCGCGAGCGGCCGAAGCGAGCAGTGTCGAAAACTGTAGCACCGCAAGGTGCCCAGGGTTCAAATCCCTGTCCCGCCGCCGTTCTTGTTGCGTTGTGTGCATGTAGCAAAGCCCCGCCGGGTGTTGTGTTCCCGGCGGGGCTTTTGTGTCCCCCTTGGTTATCGGCGGCGTGCGAGCTGGGTGCGAGCCTTGCGGATGAGCACGCGTAGCGGGTTGCCGGGCTTCTTCTCGTCCTTGTCGTTCTTATTGGGGAGCGTCAGGACGGTGACGGTGTTCCCGTCGTCGTCAAGTCGCGTGGAGCGTGTTGCGGTGTCAATTGCTTCGCGCAGGTCGGCGGGCAGGTTGGAGAGCCACGTGTTCAGTGTTGCTTCGTCGCGGCACTCGATGATGCCACCGTATCCGTATTCGATGCAGTTGCGGAGCGTGTAGCCTTCGCCGCAGTGTCGGATGTGGTAAATGTCCCTGCTGGGGAACGTGACATATCCGTGCACGTTAACGGCGTTCGGGTTGTTGAGGTCACCGTACTGCACCTGCCAGGGGGTAATCAATGAAGCCCGCCATCTCTAGCTCGTACTTGCCGCCGAAAAGGTGCAGGTACTCGTGGCTGCGGTAGTCGCCGGGGTTGAGGATGATGGGTGCGCTTGCCAGGTCAGCGGGGTCTGCCTGTGGGAACGCGGCGGTTGCCTCAATCCCGCTCCACGTGTTCACGCTGTCGTAGTTGGTGAGGTGGTTGGTGATCTCGATGTCGCCCTTGTAGAGGTCGGAAGCCTTGAAGTCATCCCATGCGCTCATTGTTTTTCTCCTGTGGTGGTTGGCGGTTTCTTGCTTCGTTTACAATGGTAGCATTTTTTGTGGTCATGTGCCACCGTTTTGTGCGCAAATGTCTTAAAGTGCGCGACTAAGCCCCGCAGGACGTTCGTTGTTTCCTGCGGGGCTTTCTTCACAGTGTGCGTGTCACTCGCTGTGGTATTCGAGTGTGGAGACGTGGCGCGTGTGTTTGTCATGTTCGACGACGATTCGCATGGGGAGGGGCGTGCCGCGCTTGTGGATGCGGCGCTCGCTCGGGTGCTTCTTGCCAATGAGATAGCGTATCTGGTCACGGTTGATGACATTCTCGGTTTCTTGGAAGCGTCGGCGCGACCAGTTCCCGTTGGGCGTGTCATGCTCAATCCAGCGACGGTAGGTGGCGCTTGTGATGCCTGCGAGGGCTTCGTCGAGGCTCATCATGGGGTTGCTACCTGCTTTCGGTATCGGGGTTTCTTATCTTGTTGTAACCTAAGTGTATCACGGGTCTCGTGGCGTTTGCTGACGTGTACGCGGCGGAGCTGTTTACTTGTCGCTGCGGTGTATTTCACTCATCATGAGTGTCACCATGAGCGCGTCAATGCCGGTGACG